>ENA-OQMZ01000022-OQMZ01000022.1-human-gut-metagenome-genome-assembly--contig:-NODE-22-length-53514-cov-3.520127_pt1 | contig 53514 bp, 53 predicted proteins | sample MGYA00242621_ERZ504862 | MGnify/ENA primary metagenome ERZ504862 (study PRJEB26092, sample SAMD00036393) | human gut metagenome | host: Homo sapiens | study: EMG produced TPA metagenomics assembly of...
GCAGAGAAAAGGGAAAAGATTACAGCTACCGCGCATTTGCGGACGAGATCGATACCATTTTAAAAGAGCTGATTCAGTACGATATCGCGCTGGAAATCAACACCGGCGGCTACAAGGCAGGCCTTGGCGTGCCGAATCCGACGCCGGATGTCATCAGAAGATACCGGGAACTGGGCGGCGAAAAGATCACCTTCGGTGCCGATGCCCACAAACCGGAACATATAGCGTTTCATTTCGCGGACGCGGCAGCTATCGCGCAGGAAGCCGGATTCCGGTACTACGTGCGGTTTAAAGAGAAAAAGCCGGAATATCTGCCGATCCAATAGAAAACACGCAGGAAAAGCCGGAAAAAGCCCCAGAAAGGCTGGATTCCGGCTCTTTCTGCAATAGACGGATCTTTCGAAATTTTGCAGAAATACGGATTGGCATCCGGCTTCTTCACAAATTTTAGAAATAATTTCGTATTTTCTTGAAAATAGAACTTGAATTTTCCGACGAAATTAGGTATTATACAGATAAGGTTGATGTTTCTTTAACAAAGTACAGAGACTCAAAATTAAAATTCACTTTTTAGGAGGAATTGAAAATCATGGCAGTAAAAGTAGCAATCAATGGTTTTGGCCGTATCGGACGTCTTGCATTCAGACAGATGTTTGGAGCAGAAGGTTATGAAGTAGTAGCAATCAACGATTTAACATCCCCGAAGATGTTAGCTCATCTGTTAAAATATGACTCTTCTCAGGGAAAATATGCTCTGGCTGATACCGTAACATCCGATGAAGATTCCATCACAGTAGATGGCAAAAACATCAAAATCTATGCTTTCCCGGATGCTAACAACTGCCCATGGGGAGAGCTTGGCGTAGACGTAGTTCTGGAGTGCTCCGGATTCTACACCTCCAAAGCAAAAGCTCAGGCACACATCAATGCAGGCGCTCGTAAAGTAGTTATCTCCGCTCCGGCTGGTAACGACCTTCCGACCATCGTTTACAATGTAAACCATGAGACCCTGACAGCAGACGATAACATCATCTCCGCTGCATCCTGCACCACAAACTGCCTTGCACCTATGGCAAAAGCTCTGAACGAACTGGCTCCGATCAAATCCGGTATCATGGTTACTATCCATGCTTACACTGGAGATCAGATGACTCTGGACGGACCGCAGAGAAAAGGCGATCTGAGAAGATCCCGTGCAGCTGCAGTTAACATCGTTCCAAACAGCACCGGTGCTGCAAAAGCAATCGGCCTTGTTATTCCGGAACTGAACGGCAAACTGATCGGTTCTGCACAGCGTGTTCCAACCCCAACCGGTTCTACCACAATCCTTACAGCAGTTGTAGAAGGAACTGTAACTGTTGACGAGATCAACGCAAAAATGAAAGCATCTGCAACCGAGTCCTTCGGATACAACACAGATGAAATCGTATCCAGCGACATCGTTGGTATGAGATATGGTTCTCTGTTCGATGCAACTCAGACTATGGTTCTTCCGCTGGACAACGGAACAACAGAGGTACAGGTTGTTTCTTGGTATGATAACGAGAACTCCTACACAAGCCAGATGGTTCGTACCATCAAATACTTCAGCGAGTTAGCATAATTTAACAAACTGAACGGCAAAATTTCAGAGCCCAAAGGGTCCGGTCTGTTAAGGACCGGGCCCTTTTTGCGAATGCGACGGAAAAATACGGCACAAAAACAGCCCTTTTCCGTGTGCAAAAATTATAAACTGCATTTTTAAATAAGGACCGCGATGCCGCAAAAACAAAGAAACGGCGCGGCAGATGCAGTTGGATATATGGAGGGAAACGCCCATGTTAAACAAAAAAACCGTAGATGATATCAACGTAAAAGGAAAAAGAGTCCTTGTAAGATGCGACTTCAACGTTCCGCTGATCGATGGAAAAATCACAGATGAGAACCGTCTGGTAGCTGCTCTTCCGACGATCAAAAAACTGATCGCTGACGGCGGAAAAGTAATTCTCTGCTCTCATCTTGGAAAACCGAAAGGAGAACCAAAACCAGAGCTTTCTCTTGCACCGGTTGCAGTTCGCCTTTCCGAGCTTCTCGGACAGGAAGTTAAATTTGCTGCAGATCCTGAGGTTGTAGGACCGAACGCAAAAGCAGCTGTTGAGGCTATGAAAGACGGAGATGTAATCCTTCTGGAGAACACCCGTTATCGTGCAGAAGAGACCAAAAACGGTGAGGAGTTCAGCAAAGAACTGGCTTCCCTGTGCGACGTATTCGTAAATGATGCATTCGGAACCGCACATCGTGCTCATTGCTCCAATGTTGGTGTTACTAAATATGTTGACACTGCAGTTGTTGGTTATCTGATGGAGAAAGAGATCGCATTCCTTGGAAATGCTGTCAACAATCCGGAGCGTCCGTTTGTTGCCATCCTTGGTGGATCCAAAGTATCCAGCAAGATTTCTGTTATCGACAACCTGATCGATAAAGTTGATGTCCTGATCATCGGCGGTGGTATGGCTTATACCTTCGCAAAAGCAGCAGGCGGCACCGTTGGTGATTCTCTGCTTGAGATGGATTATCTGGATTATGCAAACAAAATGAAAGAAAAAGCAGCAGCAAAAGGCGTGAAACTGCTTCTTCCGGTAGACAACGTTGTTGCAGATGCATTCTCAAACGACGCAAATACACAGGTTGTTCCGGCCGGACAGATTCCGGATGGCTGGGAAGGTCTGGATATCGGACCGGAAACTGCAAAACTGTTCGCTGATGCTGTTAAAACTGCTAAAACCGTTGTATGGAACGGACCGATGGGATGCTTCGAGATGCCGAATTTTGCAGCAGGAACCAAAGCAGTTGCAGCAGCACTGGCTGAAACAGATGCAGTTACGATCATCGGCGGCGGAGATTCCGCAGCAGCTGTAAACCAGCTTGGATATGGCGATAAGATGACTCATATCTCCACTGGCGGCGGCGCTTCCCTGGAGTTCCTGGAAGGAAAAGAACTGCCGGGCGTTGCAGCAGCAAACGACAAATAAAACAACGATTCAGAGCGCAAGCGGAATCGAGAGGTGGCTCTGAACCGTTTCAATAAGTAAAACTAAGGAGATCAAACGATCATGGCAAGAAAGAAAATTATCGCCGGAAACTGGAAAATGAACATGACTCCGAGCGAGGCAGTAGAGTTAGTTAATACATTAAAACCACTGGTGGCAAATGACGACGTTGACGTTGTTTTCTGCGTACCGGCCATCGATATCATCCCGGTTGTAGAGGCTGCAAAAGGCTCCAACATCCAGATTGGTGCTGAAAATATGTATTTTGAGGAGAAAGGTGCTTTCACAGGCGAAATCTCCCCGGCTATGCTGACAGACGCTGGCGTGAAATACGTTGTACTTGGCCACTCTGAGAGAAGAGAATACTTCGCAGAGACCAGCGAGACCGTAAACAAAAAAATGCTGAAAGCTTTCGAGCACGGCATCACCCCGATCATGTGCTGCGGAGAAACTCTGGAGCAGAGAGAGCAGGGTGTAACGATGGATTTCATCCGTCAGCAGGTAAAGGTTGGATTCCTGAATGTAACAGCAGATCAGGCAAAAACAGCCGTTATCGCTTACGAGCCAATCTGGCAATCGGAACCGGCAAAACTGCTACAACAGAGCAGGCTGAGGAAGTTTGCAAAGGCATCCGCGCGTGCATCGCTGAAATCTATGATGATGCAACAGCAGCAGCTATCCGTATCCAGTACGGCGGCTCTGTAAACGCAAAAACCGCACCGGAACTGTTCGCACAGGAGAACATCGACGGCGGCCTGGTAGGCGGAGCATCCCTGAAACCAGATTTCGGAGCTATCGTAAACTACAATAAATAATTAGATTTTGTACGAAATCAATCAATAAAACAGGCTAAAACGCCACCAAACACGGTGAAATTTGGCAGAAATGCTGAAGGTGAGGTGTTTGGTGGCGTTTTTCTGTTTTTTATGCAACATATAACCCTTGATTTAGCTATAGAGAGTGCCAGTTTGTGCAAAAAGAAATCACTTCGTTTCTGTGTTTTGTGCGGATGATTTTTTGCGCGGATTGAAAAATTCACGTTTTCGTGATATGCTTGTTTTATATCTGTCGACCAGCCGTCCAGAGAGTTTCTGGAAGAAGTAATCAAGGATTATAACAAAATGTTCCATACGAACTACGATACCTCAAGTGATAAATTCCAGAATTATTATAAAGATGTGTCGCTTCGCATGAAGAATAAGGAATTGGACATTCTGATCGTAGTCAATATGTTTCTTACCGGTTTTGATGCGACGACTATGAATACGCTGTGGGTAGATAAAAATCTGAAAATGCACGGACTGATACAGGCGTTTTCCCGTACAAACCGTATTCTGAATTCTATCAAGACCTTTGGAAATATTGTATGTTTCAGAAATCTGCAGAAGCGAGTAGATAGTGCCATTTCCTTGTTTGGGGATAAGAATGCCGGGGGGCCTTGTTTTGCTGCAGAGCTTTAAGGATTACTATTACGGATATGAATCCGTAGATGGTAAGCCAATGCCAGGGTATGTGGATCTGATGGAGGAATTGAATCATAAGTTTCCGCTGTCAGAACCGCAGATTGTCGGAGAGCAGAACCAGAAGGATTTTATTGCTTTGTTTGGTGCTATTCTTCGTATGAGAAACCTTCTGCTTTCCTTTGACGAATTTAAGGGGAATGAGCTGATTTCTGAGCGCAATTTGCAAGACTACCTTGGACGTTATCAGGATTTGCGTGACGAGTGGAAACGGAAACGCCGGGAAAGTACGGATATTACAGATGATGTGGTGTTTGAAATTGAATTGATCCGGCAGGTAGAAATCAACATTGATTATATTCTGATGCTTGTAAAGAAGTATCATGATACCCGCTGTGAAGATAAGGAAGTGCTGATAACCATCAATAAAGCGATTGATGCCAGCCCGGAGCTGCGCAGCAAGAAACAGCTTATTGAAACCTTTATTGCAGGAATCAATGATGTGGACGATGTTATGGATGAGTGGCATGAATTTGTTGTGGAACAGCGCGATTATGATCTTAATGTAATTATTACGGAAGAAAAATTGAAGCCGAAAGACACACGAAAGTTCATAGAGAATGCGTTTCGGGACGGAGAGATCAAAACAGCGGGAACGGATATAGATAAAATCATGCCGCCAATTTCTCGTTTTGGTGGTGGCGGAAGAGCCAAGAAAAAACAGAGAGTCATTGAAAAACTGAAAACGTTTTTTTTGAAAAATATTTCGGTATCGGTGGTTCGTCTTCCTTTAATGAGCCAGAGCATAAAGCCGTGACATACGATCTGAGCGATCAGGAAACAGTGTTGATGGCGGCAGAATCTGAAGCACCATACGGAAAATAGTCATAAATGAATGGAACCACATTGGAAGCAAAAAGCAAAATAATAGAGTCATCATGGACAAAACTTAATCATGGAGGTGATCGGATGACAATAGAAGAAATCCTTGCTGGAGAATCCAAGAACGTTGAATTCAAAGTACAACGTCCAGACAAGAGCATGAAATATATGAAAACGGTTGTTGCTTTCGCTAACGGAAAAGGTGGGAGGATTATATTTGGTATTGACGATAAAACAAGAGAAGTTGTTGGCATTCCGGAGGATAAAGTTTTTCGGGAGATTGATGCGATTACGAATGCTATTTCTGACAGTTGTGAACCTACAATTATCCCGGATGTTTATTTGCAAAATATAAATGATAAACCTGTAATTGTTGCAGAAATCAGGACGGGACGTCGGAAACCATATTATATTAAGGCAGAAGGCTGGAGAATGGCGTATATATTCGAGTTTCTGGAACAACACGCCCTGCTGACCGTGATATGTCAAGAGAATTATATTATGAATGCGATGCCCGCTCTTTTGATTCAATAATCCGCAGAGATATAGAAGTGACCGATGAAGATATTAAAAGTCTCTGTGAACAAATGAAGGAAGTTGCTATTGCCAACTGCAAATCCAATCTTCAGCGATCAGCAGTTAAAGATGTAACGAAAAATGTTTTGCTCAGTTGGGGAATTTTGAAAAAAGATGAGAATGAAAAAATCTATCCGACAAATGCGTATATTTATTTAACGGGACAAGGCGGACTCCGTTCCATGATACAGTGCGCTGTGTTTAAGGGGACGACACGAGCTGTTTTTTTTGATCGGCGTAATTATGAAGGACCGCTTTGGAAGCAAGTAGAGGAAGCGGTGCAGTTTGTCCTTAGAAATATTCGTATGGGATGTCGGCTGGAAGGCGTATATCGACAGGATATTTATGAACTGCCGCCGGATAGTATCCGTGAGTTGATCGTTAATGCAGTTATGAATTGCAGTTACATTCAGAATTCTAATATTCAGGTGGCCATTTATGATGATCGCTTGGAGATCACATCTCCTGGTGGACTGCTTCCTGGCGTAACGATTGAGTTGATGAAGGAGGATTTTCAAAAATCCGAAATCGTTCGCTTGCCAATGCTTTTGCCTATATGAACCTTGTGGAAGCATGGGGAAGTGGTATTCCGAAACTTATGCAGGCTATGCAGGAATATGGATTGCGTGAACCGGAATTTATTGATATGGAAGTAGCTTTCCGCATCAATCTTTATCGCGGCCAGAATGAGGTCATTGAGGTCAAAAATCGAGATCATGACCTCAATCATGGGTCAAATGATCTCAATCGTGAGCTCGATGATCTCAATCATGAGCCTGTTGGCCTCGATCGAGATCCCAATGCCCCCAATCATGATCCCAAAGATGACCTTGAAATTCAATTGTCAGAAATGATTTATAAAATCCGGAATTGACTCAGAAAGAATTAGCAAAAACGCTTGCAGTTTCTACGGCAACGATTAAGCGTATGCTTACAAAAATGCAGCATGAAGGTAAAGTTATCCGTGAGGGGTCTAATCGAAAAGGAAAATGGATATTGATGGATAAAATGAAATAGGATTGATGATTTGATTGGAAAAGGCAAATGAATTTACCGGTTTTTTTAAGAAAATCAGACGAACTTACAGAACAGTTATCAAAGAAACAAGTGATTGCTGTTATGTCGACATATCACAAAAGATATCCTAGACGGAGTGCGTTCATACATGAATTAATAGAATTTGGATATGTGAAATGAACGATTCTGAACTTTTCTTGTGTCCGGGAGCGGCTTTTTCGCACTTGCGGACATCTCCCACATGTGATATGATGGGAACGACAAAAGTGTCGGAAAAACCGCATGATAGAGGGAAAAAACGCGGCAAATCAGACGACGCGAAAGAAAGCATAAAGGAGAATATGATTATGGCAAGAGAAATCATTAATACAGAAAAAGCACCGGCAGCAATCGGACCTTATGTACAGGCAGTCGCAGACAACGGCCTTTTATTTATTTCCGGACAGCTTGGCTTTGATGTAGAGCATGGCAGCGTGATCCCGGAGACTGTAGAAGAGCAGGCAACCCTCTCTTTAAAGAATCTGGACGCAATCATGACAGCAGCAGGAACTGACCGCACGAAAGTGATGAAAACAACCATTTTCCTGACCGATATGAACGATTTTGCCAAGGTAAATGAAGTATACGGTGCTTTCTTTGGCGAGTCCAAACCGGCTCGTTCCTGTGTAGCAGTTGCCGCTCTTCCGAAAGCAGCAAAAGTGGAAATTGAATGCATCGTATCCCTGAAATAAGAGAGAGAGATGAGTATGGCAGAGGAAAGAGTAATTAAAATCGGAATGCTGGGTCTTGGCACCGTCGGTACCGGTGTGTACAAAGTGCTGAAAAGCCAGCAGGAGGAAATGCTTCCGAAGCTGGGAGCGCGTGTGGAGCTGAAAAAAATTCTCGTGCGCAATGTGGAAAAAGCAGCTGCAAAGGTTGATGATCCGTCGATCATTACCACGAACTTTGAGGACATTGCCAATGACCCGGAGATTGAGATTGTTGTTGAGGTTATGGGTGGAAAACAGCCGGCTATGAATTACATTCTTGCCTGCCTGGATGCAGGAAAGAATGTTGTAACGGCAAACAAAGATCTGGTGGCATCCGAGGGCAAAAAAATCCTTGCAACAGCAAAGAGAAACGGAAAAGATTTTCTCTACGAGGCATCCGTGGCAGGAGGAATTCCGATCATCCGTCCGGTGAAACAGTGCCTTGCAGCCAATCATATCACAGAGCTGATGGGTATTTTCAACGGTACCACAAATTTTATTCTGACAAAAATGTCGCAGGAAGGCATGGAGTTTGGTGATGCGCTCCGTCTGGCGCAGGACATGGGTTATGCAGAAGCAGACCCGACCGCAGATGTGGAAGGTCTTGATGCCGGCCGCAAGGTAGCAATCCTAGCTTCGGCAGCGTTCAACTCCAGAGTGACATTTGAAGATGTTTACACCGAAGGCATTACCAAAATCACGGCGACCGATATCGAGTATGCAAAAGAGATGGGATGCACGATCAAGCTGCTTGGCGTGGCAAAAGATACCCCGGAAGGAATCGAAGCCCGCGTTCATCCGATGCTGATCGACAGCAATCATCCGCTCGCGACTGTCAATGACTCCTGCAATGCCGTATTCCTGACAGGCGATGCCGTACAGGATACGATGTTTTACGGGCGAGGTGCCGGAGAGCTTCCGACTGCGAGTGCTGTTGTGGGCGACATTTTCGATGTTGTGCGCAATATTTTATGGAACTGCTGCGGCAGAATCGGCTGCACATGCTACCGGGAATGCCCGATCAAGCGTGTCGGCGAAATTAAGTCGAAATATTTTGTACGCATGCAGATTGAAAATCGGTATGGAACGCTGGCATCGGTAGCTTCTGTCTTTGGAAACAACAAGGTTTCGATTGCACAGATGCTTCAGAAACGTGTCAATGGAAAATACGCCGAGATCGTCGTCATTACGGACGAGGTCAAAGAGCGCCATTTTGAGGATGCCATGCAGATTTTAGGCGGAATGTCGATGATCCAGGAGATTTCTTCGACAATCCGGGTATACTAACAAAATGTAACAATTCAGAGCCATGCGAAATGGAAGAAAAATCGCGAATCATGCTTGCATGAAGGAGCGCTTTTTCTTGAGTTTCATATGGCGAAAAGCAACATCGAGATGCAGCGTAAGCGGAATCGAGACGGGGCTCTGGATTGTTACCCAAAATTTAAGTAAAGAAGGGAATTCACAATGAGTAAAAAACCAACCGTATTAATGATTCTTGACGGATATGGACTGAATGACAAATGCGAGCATAACGCTGTCTGCGAAGCGAAAACTCCGATTATGGACCAGCTGATGAGCCAGTGCCCGTACGTAAAAGGACAGGCCAGCGGACTTGCTGTAGGTCTTCCAGACGGACAGATGGGTAACTCTGAGGTAGGCCATCTGAACATGGGCGCAGGCCGCGTTGTATATCAGGAGCTGACCAGAATCACGAAAGCAATCCAGGACGGTGATTTCTTCGAGAATGAAGAGCTGGTAAAGGCTGTTGAAAATGCAAAAGCAAATAATTCCGCACTGCACCTGTTCGGACTTCTCTCTGACGGCGGTGTTCACAGCCACATCACCCATGTATTCGGACTTCTGGAGCTGGCAAAACGTAAGGGTCTCGAGAAAGTTTATGTACACTGCTTCCTGGATGGCCGTGACACTCCTCCGGCATCAGGAAAATCTTATGTAGAGCAGCTGCAGGCAAAAATGGATGAGATCGGTGTCGGCGAAATCGGCGTAATCTCCGGCCGTTACTATGCAATGGACCGTGATAACCGCTGGGATCGTGTCGAGCTGGCTTACAAAGCTCTGACAAAAGGGGAAGGCGTAGAAGGAACCGATGCAGCAGAGGCTGTTCAGGCTTCTTATGATGCTGAAAAAACTGATGAGTTCGTTCTGCCGACCGTTCTGAAAAAAGACGGAAAACCGGTTGCAACGATTCAGGATAAAGATTCTGTGATTTTCTTCAACTTCCGCCCGGACCGTGCAAGAGAGCTGACAAGAGCATTCTGCGCAGATGAGTTCACCGGATTCGAGAGAGAAAAACGTCTGGATCTGACGTATGTATGCTTCACGGAATATGATGAGACAATCCCGAACAAATCCGTTGCATTCAAAAAAGAAGAGATCACCAACACCTTCGGTGAGTATCTGGCAGCACATAACATGACGCAGGCTCGTATCGCCGAGACCGAGAAATATGCACATGTAACCTTCTTCTTCAATGGCGGCGTTGAGGAGCCAAATAAAGGTGAGGATAGAATCCTTGTAAAATCCCCGAGGTTGCTACTTATGACCTGAAACCGGAGATGAGTGCTTACGAAGTATGCGACAAGCTGACGGATGCCATCCGTTCCCAGAAATACGATGTCATCATCATCAACTTTGCAAATCCGGATATGGTTGGCCATACCGGTGTTGAGAGCGCAGCAATCCAGGCAGTTGAGGCTGTTGATGAGTGCGTAGGCAAAGCAGTTGATGCATTAAAAGAGGTTGACGGCCAGATGTTCATCTGTGCGGACCACGGAAATGCAGAGCAGCTTGTAGATTATGAGACCGGCGAGCCATACACCGCTCATACCACCAATCCGGTTCCGTTCATTCTGGTTAATGCAGATCCATCCTACACGTTAAGAGAGGGCGGCTGCCTGGCAGACATCGCACCGACTCTGATTGAGCTGATGGGCATGGAGCAGCCAAAAGAAATGACAGGAAAATCCCTGCTGATTAAGAAATAAAGAGAAATCGTGAAAATGTCCCTGCCGGATTCGTTTTGAAACGGGTGCGGCAGGGATATTTTATTATAATAATCTGAAAATAAAAATAATTACGCAATAAGAGACAGAATAAAAATGGAAAACAGATAAAAAATCAAAATAAAGTGTTGACAAACGGTGAGAAAACTGATATAGTAAAGTCAACAAAAGAAAACGGAAGAAAAAAAACAGAAAGAGAGGACGGACCACCGAGAACATAACGAATTACCCCATAAACTAAGAAAGCGAAGGTATGGACCCAAGAAAACGTAACGAAGTACCCCAAAGCGAAACAAAAGAACAAAAGAACAAAAGAACAAAAAAAGAAAGGATTCAGTCCAATGCACAGTTCTAACTTATGAAAGCCATCCGAAAATGGAAAAATCGGATGCTTTCATATTGCGTTTTTTTATGTTTGAAAAGAATAAGGACTGGAAAAAAGAGGTTTCGACAGAGAGAGCAACATATTTTTCCCATAGCACGGTCATACTGTGAACGCAGAGAAGAAACTTGGTTACTGTTCACTTTGCAGCAAAACAGGAGGGAAAACTATGTTTCGATATTTACCAATTCGAAGCGTGACAGGAAGAGAAATTCTGGATTCGCGCGGAAATCCGACCGTAGAGGTGGAAGTGGCCGTCGGGGAGGGGATTCTCGGGCTGGAAGGCCATATGGGGCGTGCCCAGGTGCCGTCCGGGGCATCGACAGGAAAATTTGAGGCACTGGAAAAAAGAGATCAGGAAGTGCGCTATCTGGGGCAGGGCGTGAGAAAGGCTGTAGAAGCGGTCAATACCGTGCTGGCCGATGCCGTTGTCGGCGAGAATGCGCTCGAGCAGGAGCGGATTGACATATCCTGTGCCAGGCAGACGGAACCGAAACGAAAGAAAACCTCGGGGCAAACGCCATTCTCGGTGTCTCACTTGCTGTGGCGCGCGCGGCGGCAAATGCGCTTCATCTGCCGCTGTACCAGTACCTGGGCGGCTGCCACACAAGCCGTATGCCCGTGCCGATGATGAATATTTTAAACGGCGGCCGTCATGCCGACAACACCGTCGATCTGCAGGAATTTATGATTATGCCGTGCGGCGCTCCCTCATTCCGGGAGGGTCTTTCCATGTGCGCGGAGATTTACCATACGCTGAAGCAGCTCCTGAAGGAGAAGGGATACTCGACTTCTGTCGGCGATGAGGGCGGCTTTGCGCCGGATTTAAAGGATTCCGAGGAAGCACTGCAGCTCATTGTCAATGCGGTCCAGAAAGCCGGCTATGCGCCCGGAAACGACGTGATGATCGCGATCGATGCGGCGGCAAGCGAGCTCTACGAGGAGAGCAGGAACGTCTACTACTTTCCCGGGGAATCCCGTCAGTGCGGAAAGACAGTATTTCGGGATACCGCAGAAATGGTTGCCTACTATGAGGAACTGATCGAAAAATACCCGATCGTATCCATCGAAGACGGGCTGTGCGAGGACGATTTCGAAGGCTGGAAACAGATGACGGAAGCGCTCGGGAACAGAGTACAGCTGGTCGGGGATGATCTGTTTGTGACGAATGTAAGAAGGCTTTCCTGCGGCATTGCACTTGGCACGGCAAATGCGGTTCTGATCAAGGTAAACCAGATCGGAACGCTCTCTGAGGCGCTGGATGCGGTGGAGATGGCGCAGAGAGCAGGGTACCGCGCCGTCATTTCACACCGGTCCGGAGAGACAGAGGATGATTTTCTGGCAGACCTTGCCGTCGCGACAGGCGCCGGCCAGATCAAAACCGGAGCACCGTGCCGGTCAGAGCGGAATGCGAAATACAATGAGCTTCTCCGCATCGAGGAACGCCTCGGTGAGGAAGCGAAATACCGGAATCCGTTCCCGCAAAAGGGAACCGGCGTAAGAGAGTGGTGAAAAACGGCTAAAATAGGCAAATAACAGTTGAAATCGTTCTTCCGCTATGGTAAAATAATATAAGTTGGCCGTAGGAGGTGTAATTGTGGAAATTTTAAGAACGATTTTGACAGTCATTTATGTCATTGATTGTATTGCTTTAACCGTTGTTGTATTGATGCAGGAAGGAAAACAGCAGGGTCTCGGTGCTATCGCAGGTATCTCAGACACTTACTGGGGAAGAAACAAAAGCCGTTCTGCAGAAGGAACTCTGATCCGTGCAACAAAAATCATGGCAGTTCTGTTTATTGTACTGTCGGTTGTATTAAACATGAATTTTTAGCAAAGTAAAGACATCCTTATTCCCACGAGAAGGCGTAAGGGTGTCTTTTTCTACAAAGAGGAGATAATAGATGAAAGATAATAAGAAGAAAAAAGATCGGAGGAAATATCCGCAGGGCAGCGCGGCGTCCCATGCAGGACAGAACAGCGGGAACCATGGCGGTCATGCGGGCCATCCGCGTTCCAGAAGCTCGAAGCTGCTGAAAAACCGCAAGACGCTGCTGATGGATCTCGTAAGCTCGAAAAACTATGAGCCGATGCGTCTGAAAGACATTGCCATGTTGCTGCAGGTGCCGAAAGCAAAACGGTCGGAGCTTGCGGAGGTTATGGAAATCCTGGTAAAAGAAGGAAAAATCGATGTGATCTCCGACGGCCGTTACCAGAAGAGCCGCGGTGCATCCACAACGACGGAAAAACGGGAAAAAAAGACCGCCGCGCCGGAGAGCAGGCAGAAGAGGACGCGATGACCGATTCCGCAGAAAGAATGGAAAGGACGGCGACACAGAGAAGAAGCCGCGTATCCAGACTGTCGATATCCAGGCAGTCGTGGACGCTTACCAGATCCCGGAGGAGTTCCCGGCACGCGTGATCACACAGGCAGAAAAATGCCCGGAGGAAGTAATTCCAAACGATTACAACGGCCGTCTCGATCTGAAAAGCTGGCAGATGGTGACAATCGACGGCGAGGATGCCAAAGACCTCGATGACGCCGTATCCGTCACAAAAGCGGGCGATACGTGGACGCTTGGCGTTCATATCGCTGATGTCAGCAACTATGTGCAGGAAAATTCCGCCCTCGACCGTGAGGCGTTAAAGCGCGGCACCAGTGTCTATCTGCCGGACCGCGTCATTCCGATGCTGCCGAAGCGTCTGTCAAACGGCATCTGTTCCCTGAATGAAGGACAGGAGCGCCTGGCACTCTCCTGTATTATGACGATCAACGAGAAAGGCCGCATGATCGGCCATCAGATCGCTGAGACGGTGATCCGCGTGGACCGCCGCATGACCTACACCGCCGTCAATGCAATCCTGACCGAGCCGGAAGCACATCCGGAGCTGCTGGAGGAATATCATGAGCTGGTTCCGATGTTCCGCCAGATGCAGGAACTGTCTGCACTGATCCGGAGCTGTCGGAAAGAACGCGGAGCAATTGATTTTGAATTCCCGGAGAGCAAAGTAATTCTTGATGCAGAAGGGACGCCGGTGGAGATCCGCCCGTATCCGTCGAACGTGGCAACACGGATGATCGAGACTTCATGCTGATGGCGAACGAGACCGTGGCAGAGGAATACTGCACACGCGAAATCCCGTTCTTATACCGGACGCATGACAAGCCGGACGGAGACCGCATGGAGCAACGCTGACGCTGATCCGTGAACAGGGCATCAAAGTCGAAAAGCGTTCCCATGAGATTACGCCGGGTGAGGTGCAGAAGATTCTCACCAGCATCGAGGGAACCCCGGAAGAGCCGCTGATCAGCCGCCTGCTGCTCCGGTCGATGGCAAGAGCCATTTATACCCCGGAATGCAGCGGCCACTTCGGACTGGCAGCGTCATATTACTGCCATTTTACCTCACCAATCCGCCGTTACCCGGATCTGCAGATCCACCGCATTATCAAGGATGATCTGCGGGGACGTCTCGACAAGGGCGGCAGAATCGGCAAATATTCGTCCATTTTGCAGCATGTGGCGGAGCAGTCGAGTGCGATGGAGCAGCGTGCTGCAGAGGCAGAAAGAGAGGCTGTGAAGCTGAAGAAAGCCGAATATATGCTGGAGCATGTCGGCGAAGAGTACGACGGCGTCATTTCCGGCGTGACCGGATGGGGCTTCTATGTGGAGCTGCAAAATACCGTTGAGGGACTCGTTCACATCATGACACTGAAAGACGATTATTATAATTTTGATGAAGAAAATTACCGTCTGGTCGGAGAGCAGCACGGAAGAGTATTCCGCCTTGGTGAGCCGGTGCGTGTCCGTGTACGAAACGCCGAGCCTGCCAACCGGACAATCGATTTTACGTATGTAGAAAAAGAAACCGAGACAGAATAAATCCCTGGAGGAAAAAGCTATGGCAAAACAAAAAGGAAATCGAATGATTGCCAACAATAAAAAGGCATATCATGACTATTTTATCGAGGATAAATATGAGGCCGGTATTTCCCTTGCCGGTACCGAGGTAAAATCTCTCCGTATGGGAAAATGCAGCATCAAGGAGTCTTTCATCCGCATTGAGCGTGATGAGGTATTCATCTACGGCATGCACATCAGTCCGTACGAGAAGGGCAACATATTCAATAAAGACCCGCTGCGCATCCGGAAACTGCTGCTGCACGACTATGAGATCCGCAAACTTGAGGCGCAGATCAAGGAAAAAGGCTACACGCTCGTTCCGCTGCAGGTGTATTTTAAAGGCAGCCTCGTAAAAGTCGAGATCGGTCTGGCACGCGGTAAAAAACTGTATGATAAACGGCAGGATATCGCAAAGAAGGATCAGAGACGTGAGGCGGAGAGAGATTTCAAAGTTAAAAATCTGTATTAAAAATCCTTGACAAAAAGTATGGGGAAAGACTATAATACAATATACGGCAGTTGAAAGAGAGTTTTCACTGCACCGGGACGATCTGTTTGCGTCCCCGTATCAAAGAAAAGCGTCTGTAGAACCAGCACGGGCTTGTACTGGTTTCGACGGGGGTTTTGAAGTTTGGGAAGCCATTCGTGGACTCCGGGACCGCGTCATCAACCTGGAACCTAAATTTAAACGCAGACGATAATTACGTAGCGTACGCTGCCTAAGTGCGGCGTTGTCAGCTGAATAGTTTTCCGCGGCTATTCTCCTGGCATCAAACAGATGCGGAGCACTTCGTTTCCAAAGCTTTGCGGAGATGGAAGATTTTATGAAGCTACCGAAGCGGCAAGCCTGTCATCCGGCGTGCCGATGGGGGAATCTTTAATAGAATGACTGTAATGGGAGATGCCTGAATGAATAGGCTTTCGGACAGGGGTTCGATTCCCCTCAGGTCCATACCTGAAAAACCGCTAAAATCCAGTGTTTTAGCGGTTTTTTTGTACATTTTGGGTAGAAAAAACAGGGCAAAAATAGCGTTTTAGACCGTTTCAGACCGAAAAAAATGGCGTCAAAATCGCGATCGAAAATTAAGGGGAAAAGGAAAAATTTTCCATAAAAAAGTCGACTGTCTGATAGAAAAATGAAAAGGGGAGCAGATATGCAGTTACTAATCAAACAACGTGTATTTTCCTGGTCAGACACGTATGATATCTATGACGAGCAGGGGAACCAAAAGTATTTTGTGAAAAATGAATTTATCTCGCTGGGACACCGTCTGCATGTGTACAATGCGGCGCATAATGAAATTGGGTTTATCAAACAGAAATTATTTTGCTTTCTTCCAACTTCGAAATTGAATGGAACGGGCAGTTAATGGGACATATCGAAAAACGTTTTGCACTGTTCCGCCCCAAATACGATGTAGATTTCATGGGATGGCGTGCAGAAGGTGACTTCATGGGATGGGATTACGATGTATATGAAGCCTGCAGTGCAGTCGTCCACGTACATAAAAAACTTCTGAGCTGGGGTGACACGTATGTCATCGAATATGATAATCCGAGCAATGAAATTCCGGCATTATTACTGGTGCTGGCGATCGATGCGGCAAACTGTTCACAAAATAATGGATAGCTGGCAGTGTCTGGAATGGCGTCAGGGGAGCTGGCAAGACTCTCGTTTATGCCGTTTGGAGCAAGCGTAATTGAGTAAAAAGCATATGGAAAAAATTGAGTTACTGGAAGACAGAATGACAAAAGCATCACAGATGTGATGTAGTACTGGAATAAAGTGAAAATGGGAAGGATAAAACAAAAGAGATGGAGTTAGGAAATTTTCAGAAACCGGTAGAGTCAGATGAAATCCGAAAAATGGCATCAGACATCACCGGAGAATCGGTAAAAGCAGTTTCCCGCATCTGCGAGCAGTGGGGCGAGGCGGAAGATGAAGTGCGGGAGTACGATGTGTATGTGATCGAGACAGATGCAGGAAAATATACACTGAAGAAAACCGGCAGCAAAGAAGCGCAGATTTATGCGCAGTATCTGTCAAAAGGAGAGTTTCACGTACCGCAGTATGTCGGCATGCGGCAGGCAGAGGATGCGGACTGGATCTGCATGAAGTATGTAGAAGGAAACGACATGCGGGATATGACGGACGAGACAACAGAAAAAGCGGCAGAAACCTTAAGTAAAATTCAGTCGTATTTCTGGACACCGTCGATGGACAAAGCGCCGGAAAATGAAGTGGAGCAGAGATTTGTCGAATACTGGAAACGCGTTCTGCGCCGAGCATCGTCCGTAGCGGATGATCCAATTCTGCGGAAAGCGTACCAGATGTTCCTGGACCGCCAGCTGACTTGTCCATGTACGATGTCAAACGGTGATTTCCTGCAGTGGAATGTGATCTATGACGGCGAAAATGTTGTCATGATTGACTGGGGAGTTGGTGGAATGATGCCGTATTCTCTGGACATTGCAAGATTCCTGGCACATGCGACCGAGACACGGAGTACTTTCCCGTTCTACATGAACGATGCACAGAAAGAGCTGTTTCTGGATCGGATGTATGAAGCGTTAAAGATAAAGATTTCACGCGAACAGTTCAATCTGGATGTGAAGCTGGCCACGCTGAATGAGTATATCGAGTTTGTGGAAGCAGAAGAGGACGAAGACGGCTGGTATCTGGAGCATGCACAGGCGCTGGCAGAGGAACTTCTCAATTTGTAAAAAAACGGATTGCATTTATCTGTAAGTTGTCCTATAATAGGGAACAGAAAATAAAAAGAAAGAGCACCATTGGTGTAAAGGTGAGGGAATGTTTCTGCGATAATCGAACTTTAAGAAAAACACAAAGAACGGGCAGCCTGGAAAACAGGCCTGTTTTTCGTGTACGCTTAAAGACGAGAATCGCTGAATCATCTCCCTTTTTTATGAGAATAGAACAGGGATATTTTTTTGCGGGTCTGTTTTGCGTACGCAGGACAGGCTCGTTTTGCGTAAAAAAGCAGAAAAGAGGCTGCCGGAGCAAAGGGGGCTTCTGTATGATGCAGATAAAAAAATTAACACTGACACATAAAAAAGATCTGCGGGTGATTCTCGAAGATTTTCAGCTTGTACTGAATGACGGAGATAAGGCCGTTATCATTGGAGAGGAGGGAAACGGAAAATCGACGCTGCTGAAGTGGATGTACGATCCCGCACTGACGGAAGATTACATCGAATCCACAGGCGAGCGCATCATCGGAAAGGAGCGGCTTGGATATCTGCCGCAGGAACTTCCGGAGGCGGAGAAAACGAAGACGGTGTATGAGTATTTCTATGAAAAAGAAAAGTTCTGGGATCAGACACCGAAGGATCTGGCGGTGCTGGCAAGAAAATTTGGTCTGACGGAAGAATTTTTCTATCGGGATCAGCAGATGAGTGAGCTTTCCGGCGGCGAGAAGGTGAAAGCGCAGATGATGCGTCTTCTCATGGAGGATGTCACGGTCCTTCTGCTGGATGAGCCGTCAAATGATATTGATCTTGCGACACTGGAACTTCTGGAGAAACTGATCCGCGAATGGGAGCATATTGTTGTTTTTATTTCGCACGATGAAACGCTGATTGAAAACACGGCAAATATGGTCATTCATATTGAACAGATTGTGCGGAAGACAAAATCGAGATACACGGTTGCGAAACTTCCCTATCGGACGTATGTAGAGGAGCGCCTGCAGAATTTCGAGCGCCAGGAACAGAAGGCGCAGAGTGACAGGAGAGAGAAAGCGCTGCGCGATGAGAAATACCGAAAGGTATACCAGAGCGTGGAGAACGCCTTGAACAACTGTTCCCGTCAGGCACCGTCCGTGGCGAAAAATCTGAAGGACAAAATGCATACCGTAAAGGCGATGAACCGCAGATTTGAAAAAGAAGATGCCAGTATGACAGAAATGCCGGAGCAGGAGGAAGCGATTTACTTCCAGCTTGGAGGAGCAGAGGCAGCCATGCCCGCCGGGAAAACGGTCATCGAATATCGTCTTCCGAAACTGGAAACGCCGGATGGAGAGCGGGTTTTGGCGGAAAATATCACCTTAAAGATAAGAGGACCGGAAAAAATATGCATTGTCGGCCCGAACGGGGCAGGTAAACGACACTGCTGAAAAAGATTGCAGCAGAGCTGAAAGAACGGGAGGATCTCCGCGTAGATTATATGCCGCAGAATTATGAGGATCAGCTGGATCTTTCCATGACGCCGGTCGATTTTCTGGATTCCACCGGGGAGAAGAGTGAGAGGACGAAGATTCGGACGTATCTCGGATCGCTGAAGTACACGGCAGACGAGATGGATCACCCCATCCGCGAACTGTCCGGCGGCCAGAAGGCAAAAGTATTGCTTCTGAAAATGAGCCTTGGCAATGCCAATGTGCTGATTCTGGATGAACCAACCCGAAACTTTTCACCCTTATCGGGACCGGTCATAAGAAAAATGCTCCGCGAATTTCCAGGCGCCATCATCAGCATTTCGCATGACAGAAAGTATATCGGAGAGGTGTGCGGGAAGGAGTATCTGCTGGAAAAAGACGGACTCAGACTGATCAGAGAAGAAAAATAAAAATATTTGATAACGAAAAATACGACGGTGGCTGGCCGTCGTATTTTCCGTGGAGAGATTATGTTTGTCTTAAGAGAAGGTTTCACAGCAGATTCTGTTCCGGTGAAGTCGGGAAAAATGTTGATTTTATATTGAATTAAGTCGGGAAAAATGTTAAATTAGGGTAAGAATAACACAGGAAAAATGTGAAATAATAAAAAAGAGAAATGGAGGAAGATCAGCATGCGTCGATTTGCAATGGATAAACTATTAGACTGGAAGAAAAAAAGTAACAGAAAACCACTGATTTTAATGGGAGCCCGGCAGGTTGGTAAAACGTGGTTAATGAAAGAATTTGGTAAGACATATTATGAAAAAACCGCCTACATTTCTTTTTACAATAATCAGAGAATGCAGGCGGTTTTCGATACGGATTTCGATATAAAACGTATTATTATGAACCTCAATATTGAATCAGGCGTAACGATCACCCCAGAGAATACATTGATTGTTCTGGATGAAATTCAAAATGCACCGAAAGCGTTGGAATCTTTGAAATATTTTTGCGAAGAAGCACCGGAATATCATGTAATAGCAGCAGGTTCACTTCTTGGCGTGGCGCTTCATGAGGGAATATCCTATCCGGTGGGAAAAGTAGATTTACTGGATTTATATCCATTCAATTTTAGAGAATTCCTGTGCGCTATGGACGAAGAAGGGCTGGAAAGTGCATTGGAAACAAAGGATTACAATTTAATTGACAATTTTGCGGATAAATATTTGTTCTGGCTGAAAAATTATTATTATACAGGCGGCATGCCAGCAGTTGTGGATGCATTTCGGCTGAACAAAGATTATGCAGAGGTACGACAGATACAGAGTGATATTGTACGGCAGTATGAGGGTGATTTTGGAAAGCATATTAAAGCAAAAGTTCTCCCAAGAATACGAATGGTATGGGATTCTATTCCGATGCAGCTGGCGAAGGAGAATAAAAAATTTTTCTTTGGACAGATAAAGAAAGGAGCCAGAAGCAGCGAATTCGAAATAGCAATTCAGTGGCTTCTGGATTGTGGATTAGTATATAAAGTCAACCGGGTAAATGAGCCTCATATGCCGCTGAAGGCGTATAAAAATATGAATGCATATAAATTATTCGTACTGGATGTAGGACTGCTCGGAGCAATGAGTGAACTGCCAGCAGAATCCATATTGGAGGGTAACGATATTTTTGTTGAATTTAAAGGCGCGCTTACAGAACAGTACGTTCTGCAGCAGTTGATTTCAGATACCCCTTATACGCCATATTATTATGGAAATGAAAAAGCAACTTTCGAGCAGGATTTTCTGATTCAGAAGCAAAGAGTATTGTGCCGATTGAAGTAAAGGCGGAACAGAACATTCGATCCCATAGTCTTAAAACATATTGCGAAAAATTCCAGCCGGAAGAAGCAGTTCGATTTTCAACATTGAAGTATAAAGAGCAGGAGCGGATGGTAAATATACCATTATACGCTGTTTGCAACTTATAAATTAAAACAGCTATAAATCTCACGAAAGAAGGTGATCCCCATGCCATTTAAAATCATCCGAAACGACATCACAAAAGTTCATGCCGATGCGATCGTCAACACAGCCAACCCTTAGCCAATTTACGTGAAAACGTATCAGAGGGGCGGTTACTTTAATCAAAGCCAGACGTTCCACCCGTTTTACCAGCCGGAGAAGATCAAAAAGGAAGAACTGGACAAAATTCTCGAAGCCGACAGCATCGCTGATGACAGCACAATCCAGAATGCTTTTTACGATGCCCCGACAGTTGTCTATCTGTTTGCACCGTATACCTACCCAAACGACGCACAGGACTGCTGCGTTGCAAAATCATTTACGATCAGGCAGAATAAACCGAAAAATCCCGGGGAAATATGTGAATTTCCGGGGTTCATTTTGGATGGAAATATTCTTGCAATTTTACAGCGCAGTTATTATAATAAAGACAAGTTCTGCGGTAAACTCATTTTTCGCAGAAAACGCCAGAAGCGGAGGCTGACGTTCAAAAAACAAAAAAGGAGCGTAAGAGAAATGGCAAAAATTTTAATTAGCCTTCTAAATATTTACAGGGCGCAGGGGAAATGAAAAACATCGGAACATATGCGGCAAAATGCGGAAAGAAAGCACTGGTTCTGATCAGCCAGGGAGGCTACAGACGGATCGGAGCAATGATCGAAGAAAGCTTTGCGGGAAGCGACTGCGACGTTGTTTTTGATTATTTCAACGGCGAGTGCTGTGAGAGTGAGATCAACCGTCTGGTTGCTATCGTGAAAGAAAAAGGCTGTGATCTGGTTATCGGTGTCGGCGGAGGCAAAATTTTTTGATACCGCAAAAGCAGTTGCCTACTACGCAGAAACACCAGTATTCATCTGCCCGACCATTGCATCGACCGATGCACCGTGCAGCGCACTGTCTGTTGTATACACAGAAGAGGGTGTATTCGAGAGATACCTCTTCCTTCCGGCAAACCCGAACCTGGTTCTGATGGACACTGACATCATCGTAAAATCTCCAGTCCGCCTGACCGTAGCCGGAATGGGTGATGCACTTGCCACCTATTTTGAAGCAAGAGCCTGCCAGAGAAGCGGAGCTACTTCCTGCGCCGGTGGAAAAACAACCGAGGCAGCGATGGCACTCGCGAAACTCTGCTTTGACACTCTGATGGAAGAAGGTGTAAAAGCCAAAATCGCTCTTGAAGCCGGCGTATGCACCCCGCAGTCGAGAAAGTCATCGAGCCAACACCCTCCTTTCCGGAATCGGTTTTGAAAGCGCAGGCCTCGCAGGAGCCCACGCCATCCACAACGGCTTCACCGTACTCGAAGAGTGCCATCACATGTACCACGGTGAAAAAGTAGCCTTCGGAACCCTGACTCAGCTCGTCCTGGAAAACGTACCGCTCGATGAACTCGAAGACATCATCTTATGGTGTATCGAAGTCGGTCTCCCAGTCACCTTGGCTGAACTCGGTGCCGGAAACGTAACCGATGACCAGCTCATGGAAGTAGCCAAAACCGCATGCGCAGAGACCGACACCCTCCACAACATGCCATTCGAAGTAACCCCGGAGACCGTCTTCGCCGCCATTAAAGCAGCCGACGCCTACGGCAGATACTATCTCGACGAAGAAGAATAACCCGTATGAAAAAAGATCTCCTGCCAACCCCAGGAGATCTTTTTCATACCCAATTTAATCAATACAAAAAATAGAAGTTTCCAACTCCCGTCCTATATGTTAAAATAAACTCACCCCATTTCACAGAAAAAACATAAACCCATGTTAAAGTAAAATGGTAAAAATATCAAACATAAAAACACAACGAGATCAGGAAAAAGCACGAGCGGGCGGGCAGCCGGGCGTTTTCCGTCCGTCATATAAAGGAGACAAAACTCATGGAAAAATTAAAAATCCTAGTAGTAGACGACGAAAGCCGCATGCGCAAACTCGTCAAAGATTTCTTAGTAAAAGCCGGATACGACGTCATCGAAGCCGGTGACGGCGAACAGGCTGTAGACACCTTCTACGCCCAGAAAGACATCGCCTCATCATCCTCGACGTCATGATGCCCAAAATGGACGGCTGGCAGGTCTGCCGCGAAATCCGCCAGAACTCCAAAGTCCCGATCATCATGCTCACCGCCAAAAGCGAAGAACGCGATGAACTCCTCGGCTTTGAGCTCGGCGTAGACGAATACATCTCAAAACCATTCTCCCCGAAAATCCTCGTCGCCCGCGTCGAAGCCATCCTGCGCCGCAGCGGCAAAACCGGAGAAGACGACGTATTAGAAGCCGGCGGCATCCGCATCGACAAAGCCGCCCACATGGCATCCATTGACGGAAAACCAATGGAGTTAAGCTATAAAGAATTCGAACTCCTCACCTACTTCCTCGAAAACCAGGGAATCGCCCTCTCCAGAGAAAAAATCCTGAACAACGTCTGGAACTACGACTACTACGGCGACGCACGCACCATCGACACCCACGTCAAAAAACTCCGCAGCAAAATGGGCGACAAAGGCGATTTAATCAAGACCATCTGGGGCATGGGCTATAAATTCGAGGCGGACGAATCATGAACGGAACAGAAAAACAAAATGAGACTTCCATGGAGATGCCTGCAGAAGATTCCCGTGTGACAATGGGAAACCAGACGGAGAAAAAGCACCGGTTTCACTTGAAAATGCCACAAAAGGAAGAAAACACTCCGTCAAAAAACGAATTGCCTACACTTTTATTGCGACCATGGCAGCTACCCTGCTTATCATCGGCCTGATCAATTACTTCTTTCTCGGGTCCTTTTATATCCGGGATAAAGAACACATTCTGGCAGAGAGCTTTCAGAAACTGAATGCGACAGGCGGAGACAGCGACAATATCCCTGATACCTTCGAGCAGTTCTGTGCTACCAACAACCTGAAAGTCATTATTACCGGACCGGAGCTCAGCAGCTTCGTCTATTCCAACGCAACCGACCGCCAGAGCCTCCAGACCCTGATCTTCGGCCTGATCAGCGGAAACGAGCAGGCAAATACCAAAGTCGTTGACAGCAAAGACAACTATCAGATCCAGAAATTCTACGACAGCCACGCCGATGCCGAGTATCTGCAGATCATCGGCTGGTTTGACAATGGAAACTGCTACTTTGCAAGATGCCCGCTGGAGAGCATCACGGATGCGGTCAGCCTTTCCAACCAGTTTTACCTCTTTATCGGCATTCCGATCATCATCATCGGTGCCATTGTGATCTGGATCATCACCCGCCAGATCGTCCGTCCGGTGCAGGAGCTGACCGAAATTTCGAAAAAATGGCAGCCCTTGACTTCGATGCCCGCTACGTGAGCGGCGGAAAAGACGAGATCGGCGAGCTTGGAAACAACTTCAATGTCATGTCCGAACAGCTTGAGCAGGCGATTTCCGAGCTGAAAAGTGCGAACGTTGAGCTGCAGAAAGATATTGACAAAAAAACGCAGATTGATGAAATGCGCCGCGAGTTCCTCTCAAATGTTACACATGAGCTGAAAACCCCGATCGCTCTGATTCAGGGTTATGCGGAAGGCCTGAAAGACAACATTAACGACGATGAGGAAAGCCGCGAGTTCTACTGCGATGTCATCATCGACGAGGCGGCAAAGATGAACGAGATGGTCAAAAAACTCCTGAACCTGAACCAACTCGAGTTCGGTGAGGATCAGGTCAATATGGAACGGTTCGATCTGAACGCCGTGATCAGAGGCGTGCTGCAGTCCTCCGACATCCTGATCCGCCAGAAAGAGGCAAAAGTGCTCTTTACCGGCGGCGACCCGCTCTATGTCTGGGGCGATGAATTCAAGGTCGAGGAGGTTATCACCAACTATCTGACGAATGCCCTCAACCATCTGGACTACGACCACACGATTGAGATCAGCTGCAAAAAAGAAGGGAATGTCGTAAAAACAACCGTTTTCAATACCGGGGACCCGATCCCGGAGGAGGATCTCGACAAGGTATGGGTGAAATTCTTCAAGGTGGACAAAGCGAGAACAAGGGAATACGGCGGAAGCGGCATCGGCCTTTCCATCGTAAAAGCCATTATGGATTCCTTCCAGCAGCAGTGCGGCTGCCAGAATTACGACAACGGTGTGGCATTCTGGTTCACACTGGAGGCAGATGGAAAAACGGAAGAAGCATGATTGCAAAAAGCGTGCCAGAAAAAGGAAATACAGCCTTTTCCTGGGTGCGCTTTTCTTGCATAAAGGAAAAAGATGGTGTAGAATAATAGCACAAACGGTCAAAAGAGAGGGAGAGAAGAGATGGCGGATTCCAACAGTACAAAGAGTGCGCTTGCAGATGCAATGAAAAAATTGATGGTACGCAAGTCTTTTGCAAAAATCAGTATTTCAGATCTCTGCGAGGAATGCGGTCTGAACCGGAAAAGCTTTTATTATCATTTTAAAGATAAATACGATCTGGTAAACTGGATCTTTTATGTGGACTTTCTGACAAACATGGGCGGAAAGAACTTTGAGAATGAATGGGATGTGCTGGTGGCGGTCTGCAATATTTTCTATCAGAATAAAGCATTTTACCAGAGTGCCCTGAGGATCGAAGGGCAGAACAGTTTTAAGGATTACTTTTACGAGATGCTCGAGCCGGTCATGGCGTTTTTTGTACAGGATCTCTTTCAGGTACAGAATCAGAAACTGTTTGTAACGTTCTTCTGTGATGCCTTCCTGACCGCGGTTCTGCGCTGGTTTTCCATGGAAAGCGAGCTGGAACCGGAAACGTTTGTCGAAGAACTGAAAGAAGTGATATATAGATCATCAGAAAAAATAGCAGCCAAAGCGGAACCAAAGAAATAAAATTCCGCTTTGGCTGTACTTTTATGCATCTGCGAGCAGTTCACGGTAAAATATATTCCGAAGAGACAACTCTTCAAAGGAAACGGTGGGCGTATCGAGTGTGCGGGCCATGTGATCCGGCAGAAGCAGCAGATACGCCGGATTGGCGGTGATAATCTGCTCAATTTTGCGGGAGTCTTCCTGCACTTCGATCGGGAAGAATGGCTGTATGGGGGTGAAGCGGTACTGTTGAACAACATCGGAAACAGCCCGGATACTTTCTTTTGAGCACGAATCATCTGCTACCAGAAAGAAAAAGACACTCTGTTCCATTTGGGAATACAGGTGGTCAAAAGAGAGCAGATAAGCGGCAGCATCTGCATCCTGATAGACTTTGTGCATACCGAACAGCGTTTTCTGACGGCGCAGGGCTTTTGCCATGGAAACCGTTGAGGGGGCATCAATTGGAAGAGAAACCATCAGGTTCGGGCAGGATAAAAGCAGTTTCTGCTGTTTTTCGGTAAGCGGCGTATCGGAAAGAAACCAGAGAAACGCGCATTCCGGATGCGACTGGATGACGGCAAGGTAGGATTCCATATCCTCATGATGATCCATGGAGCGGAGCTGATAAGAGTAGATGCCGTATGTCAGACCAGTTCTGACCACGGATGCAAAAAACGAGGAATCGTAAGTGTCCGGGATGCGGCTGTCGAGACGGAGCTTGACAACCCAGGGAACAGCAAAGGAAAGTTCTTTCTGCTTCTGGCGCAGAATCTGCGCACCGTAGGTAAAACTGTTGTAGCCGATGTTGATGCCGAACTGACGAAGCGCTTCCGGATCGTTGCTGCGCAGCAGAAAGTCGATCGCCTGATAATACGGGCTTTCATCGTTGCGCAGAAGATCCTGAAAAATGGCAAAAATCTGATTCTGAAAGCGGCCGCGGGAAAACTGGCGGCCAAGATCGCAGAGCTTGCGGACGCTGCGTTTCGGATCTGCGTCCATCTCCACCATCGCGCGTGCAACTGTTGTGTCGATCAGTGCGCGGGTGATGTCCTGTGAATTCATAATGTGTTCCTCCGATCAAGTAAAATAAGCTGTTTTATCATAGCAAAAAGAACACGGTAAAAACAGGGACAAAGAACAGGAATTGTCTAAAAACTCCATTCCTTAAGGAAAATTTACCAGATCTTCAGAAGAAATTTCTTTTTCTTTTGTGGAAAAAGTGGTAAAATAAGTTAAATGGTACAAACTATCGATTCTGCCGCGCCAAAAAACGCGGCGGAACCATCCGAAACGATTCCAGAAAAATAGGAAAAAACGAAATGGTTTTCGAACATGGAAGATAAAAGGAGGCGTTTTGCATGAAATTTGATATGCACTGCCACACAAAAGAGGGTTCGATGGATGGAAAAGTCATGATTGAGGAGTACATCCGAACACTGAAACGAAAAGGATTTGGAGGAATGTTGGTATCCGACCACGATTCCTATGACGGATACCGCGAGTGGAAGAATGCCATCAAGGGAAGAGCACACCAGGATTTTGTGGTATTAAAAGGTGTTGAGTACGATACGTGCGACTGCGGCCACATTCTTGTGATTATGCCGTTCGGCGTAAAATTAAAAATTCTGGAGCTGCGCGCCTGCCGGGATCGATCCTTGTCAAGATCGTCCATGCGTACGGCGGAATTTTAGGACCGGCGCATCCGTACGGCGAAAAATTTATGAGCATGATCAGCACGAATGAACGGAAGAAAAAGTATCAGCAGCGGATTGCCCAGCTTCTCCCGCAGTTCGATTTTGTTGAAATTTTCAATGCGTGTGAGAGCGCGGAGACGAACGCAAAAGCGAAACGGCTGGCGGAGAAATTCAATAAGCCCGGCTTTGGCGGAAGCGATGCGCACCGGCTGAACTGCATCGGAAAAGCGTACACCGAGCTGCCGGATACCATCAGAAGTGAGGATGATCTGATCGCCTACGTAAAAACGTGCCCGCAGATCGAATGCGGCGGAGAACATTATAACGGAACGACGAAAGACCGGATCGGCCGCCTGAACATGGTGCTTGTGGATTCGTTCTATTTCTACAACAAACTTGCAAATGGCTGGCGCTGGCGGAAGCGGAGACGTGAGCTGTTTGATATCATAGAGAAAAAACTCTGATGAATGCCTGGCAAAAAAGCGTGCCGGAAACGTTTCGTTCGGCACGCTTTTTCCTGCCCTGTATTTGAATCGAAAAAGAGAGGAAACATACGTATGCTTGCAATATTTCTTGCGCCGGTCTACATACTGGCAAATGTATTTACCGCCTACTGGCTGCTGCGGTGGATGAAGGAGGTGCATCCTTTGTTCCGCCATCCGGCCGTGCTGGGTGTCATTTTGGTGCTGTATGCATTTTTTGCACTTTCCCTGCTGACGAGCTTTCTGATCAAAAGAGATCCCGTTCACCGGATTTTAAAGGTCATCAGCAACTGCTGGCTTGGCATGTATCTGTATTTTCTTGGCTTCACCGCGATTCTGGTGCTGTTGCGCTTCATTTTTGCGCATACGGCACTGACGAAAACTTGGCTGTATTCTCCGATGGGATTGAAAGCAGTCGGCCTTGGCGCGATCCTTTTTGTGACGGGAATGTGCATCTACGGAATGGTGCATGCAGTCCATATTTACACGACACGATATGAGGTTCCATCGAAAAAGGATGCACATCTGAAAATTGCTCTCGTCGCAGATCTTCATCTGGGGTACAGCATCGGCAGTCATCAGATGGAAGAGATGGTGGAAAAAATTAATGCTGAGGAGCCGGATGTCGTTGTGATTGCCGGGGATATTTTTGATAATGAGTACGATGCCATCTATGAGCCGGACCGCGTGGCGGATCTTCTGGCGGGCTTAGAGAGCCGGTACGGCACGTACGCCTGCTACGGCAACCACGATCTCGATGAGAAGATTCTCGCGGGCTTTACGTTTGAGACGAAGGAGGAGCGCATCGCCGACCGCCGGTTCGGTGAGTTTCTGGACCGCGCGAAGATTCATCTGCTGGAGGATGATGTGGTCTGTATCGATGATGCCTTTTATCTGGCGGGCCGAAAAGATCCCGACCGGATCCGCAAAACGCAGGAGACACGCGACACGCCGTCCGAACTGCTTACCGGACTGGACCAGTCGCTTCCAGTTTTTGTGATTGACCACCAGCCGTCGGAGCTGACCGAGCTGGCAGAGGCAGGCGCAGACCTTGATCTTGGCGGCCATACGCACGACGGACAGCTCTTCCCAGGCAATATCCTTACCGGCCTGATGTGGGAGAATGCCTGCGGGATGAAGAAAGTCGGAGACATGTACAGCATCGTCACATCCGGCGTGGGTCTCTGGGGACCGCCGATGCGGATCGGGACGAAAGCGGAAGTGGTGATCATCGATTACGGAAAATAAGGGTTGACAAAACCGGAACGCAGAATTATAATACAACAAAACTACGAAACAGAGGTTATCAACGATGAACGAGATGCACAGCGTACAAATGCACAGGGACGACGATTGATAGCGCTTGTATCAAAGTGAAGACTACTATACTTCACAGGTACAGGCGCTGATTGTGTTGTACCTGTGTGGAAGATAAGGCAAAGGGAAACCACACCGGGAGAAAAAGAAATACCCCGTGTGGTTTTTCTTTGCCATTTTTTATCCATGCGGGAATGACTTGAAATTTACATCAGAGAAGGGTTGTGATCGTATGGGACATACAGATTATGTCCATATGGATTTTCTGCTGATTTTGCGGCGATAAAGAAAAATCAGAACAGAAAGGCAGAAAAGACTATGAAGACAGAAATGAATACCGTAAAAGTAAGAAAAACAGAGGAACTCGAAGCAGAGCAGTTAGGAGCACACATCGGCGAAATCGTGCGGCTGCATGGAAGCATTTACAAAATCCGAAAAATGAGCTCATTTGCATTTGTGCTGCTTCGGACGAAACGGCAGATGGTACAGTGCGTGTACGAGCCGGCGTATGCCCGGTTTGCATTGGAGGAATTAAAAGAAGAGGCGTGTGTCCGGTTTACCGCGGAGGTAATCCGTGAAGAGCGTTCCAGAAGCGGGTATGACCTGCATCTGTTAGAAGTGGAAATCCTCTCCGAGCCGGAAGAAGTACCGCCGGTTGTCATCAACCAGAAGCGGGTCAACACTTCGATTGAGAACCTGCTGGACTATCGCCCAATTACGCTGCGCAACGAAAAAGAGCGCGCGATTTTCCAGATCCAGGCAAAGATCTGCCAGGCGTTCCGCGAATTTCTGGACAGCCATCATTTCACCGAAATCCATACGCCAAAAATCGCAGCGGCAGGAGCCGAGGGCGGAGCTAATATCTTCTCCCTGTCGTATTTCGGCGAACAGGCATATCTGGCGCAGAGCCCGCAGTTTTACAAGCAGATGATGGTCGGCGTCTTCGAGCGTGTCTATGAGATCGCACCGGTCTTCCGGGCGGAGAAGCACGACACGGCGCGTCATCTGAACGAATATACAAGCGTGGACTTTGAGATGGGCTATATCGAGAATTTTGAGGACATCATGGCGATGGAGCAGGAAATGCTGCGGTACACATTTGGACGGCTGCAGGAGACATGCGGAGCGGAGCTTTCGCTTTTAAAAGCAGAGGTGCCGGTGATCACGGAGATTCCGAGAATCCGTTTTTCCGAGGCGAAAGAGCTGGTGAGCCGCGTATACAAAAGAGCCTTTTCGGAGAAACTGGACTTTGAACCGGAGGAGGAAAAACTGCTGTGCGAATACGTGAAGAAAACGACAGGCAGTGACTTCGTATTTGTGACACATTATCCAAGCGCCAAGCGCCCGTTCTACGCGATGGACAGCAGAGAAAATCCGGCAGAGACGGAAAGCTTTGACCTTCTGTTCCGCGGCCTTGAGGTGACGACCGGCGGCCAGCGCATCCACAATTACCGGGAGCAGGTGGAAAAGCTCGAAAGCCGCGGCATGCATGTTGAAGCGTTTGAGAGCTATCTAATGATGCACCGCTGTGGCATGCCCCCGCACGGCGGCCTCGGTCTTGGGCTGGAGCGTTTACGGCACGGCTTCTCGGATTTGAAAATGTGCGGAACGCATCCCTGTTTCCAAGAGACATTCACCGTCTGATTCCGTAAACCAGAAGAGTGTAAAAAACTCCGGCGAAGCCGTGGCGCAGATCCACGGGCTTAGCCGGAGTTTCATAAGATTTCCCTCCCTTTTGAAAGATAGCGTAACCGTTTGGATATTTCTGTTATACATCAGGGGAGTGAAAATGACAAATTGTTTATTGCAGACAGGATTGCTGTATAAAAGTCAGAATTTTTGCAGAAATGAGCCTTGTAAAGCGTCCGAAAATAGGCTATACTAAACAAGGTTTGGCTGCCGGCAGAATCTGGCAGTATCGGCAAATATTGGAAAAAAGAAAGACGGGAGTTTCCCGGTTTGAGGATAGGAAAATATGAAATTATATGACATTTCCGGAGAGCAGTTTTCCGCAATGGACGCGCCGCGTCATCTGATGACGGAGGAAGGAACGGCGCAGACGACGCTCGACCGGTCACTTGGCATCTGTCAGGTGGCGGAGCTTGAGGGAAAAGTGACAAGAGAAGTGCTCGAGGAGGTCATGGAAGAAGACTGTGAACGTCTCCTGATCCGCGGCGATGCGCAGATTACACGCGATGGGGCAGATTACCTGGCAGAGAAAAAACTGGTGCTGCTCGGTGTGGAGCAGGAAACCGTCGGAAATGAGACATCAGGGAATGATGTTCATCAGCAGTTACTGAAAAAAGGCACGGTGATTGTTGAAAATCTGAATCTGGAGAAAGTGACCTCTGGTCATTATTTTCTCGTGCTGCGCCGATCCAAAAGAAACACCAATACGGCGGCCCGATCCGTGCGGTTCTGATCGAAAATTAGGAAATGCCCTGTGTGAATCCGAAAATGCAATGTGAAACATAACAGAAAGAGAAAAACAGGAAAAAGTGTTCCCGCGTGGGACACTTTTTTTTGATATGTCCAAAACGAGGGAATTTTGGGTTGTATTTTCCAAATATGGAGAATATAATGAGAAAAAGCCAGGATGTGGTATTCAAAACCAGATCAATTCCGGGCGAAAATATTAAACTATTACAAAGGAGATCGTGAACAATGGATGCAAAAATGAAAGTAGAAAGAGCCGCTGCAGGCGCTGCGATCGATGGTGTTTTAAAATATGTGAATCACGGAGACGACAGAACAAAAGCGCTGTTGAATCTGACGGATTTTGTACAGAAATTTACCGGAAATATGTTTGCGGAGAAAACCTTCGACAACATCCGCACCATGCTGCAGAATCCGGACAACAAATGGGTACAGTATGTCAACCGCGGACTGGACGAGCTGGATCCGCAGGTGATCAAAATGACTGCTTTGAACCTGGGATTCCAGGCAGCTTTCGTCGGAACGAAACAGATCCGTATGAACCGTGAAAAATACAACTGCAACATCCCATGGACGATGCTGATGGACCCGACAAGTGCCTGTAACCTGCACTGCACCGGATGCTGGGCAGCAGAATACGGCCACAAGCTGAATCTTTCCTATGAGAAACTTTCTGATATCATAAGCCAGGGAAAAGAGCTGGGAACCTACTTCTACATGTTCACCGGCGGCGAACCGCTTGTGCGCAAAAAAGACATCCTGCGTCTGGCAGAAGAGCATCATGACTGTGAATTCCACTGCTTCACCAATGGAACCCTGATCGACGAGGAGTTCTGTGAGGCGGTTCAGAAGCTCGGCAATATCTCCTTCTCCCTGTCTCTGGAAGGCTTCGAGGAGGTCAACGACGGACGCCGCGGCGAGGGTATTTTCGATAAAGTTCTGGCAGCCATGGATCTGATGAAAAAACACGGTCTGCTTTTTGGTACTTCCATCTGCTACACAAGAGCAAACCTCGAGACCGTTACAAGTGACGAGTTCCTGGATCTTTTGATCGAGCACGGATGCCGTTACAGCTGGTATTTCCACTTCATGCCGGTCGGCATGGACGCTGCACCGGAGCTGATGCCGACGGTTGAGCAGAGAAAATATATCTATCACAGACTGCGTGAGATCCGTTCCGATAAGAGTGACAAACAGATCTTTGTTATGGACTTCCAGAACGACGGTGAGTTTGTCGGAGGCTGTATCGCAGGAGGAAGAAACTACTGCCATATCAATGCAAACGGCGATGTGGAGCCGTGTGTTTTCATCCATTACTCCGGCGCCAACATCAACGAAGTTTCCCTGATCGAAGCACTGCAGCAGCCGCTGTTCCAGGCATACCGCGATGGACAGCCGTTCAACCGCAACCACCTGCGTCCATGTCCGATGCTCGAAAATCCGGAACTGCTGCGTGAGATGGTAGAGAAGACCGGCGCGAAGTCAACCGACCTGCAGTCTCCGGAGAGCGCAGAGCATCTGTGCGGAAAATGTGATCTGTATGCTGCTGAGTGGAAAAAAGCCGCAGACGAGCTGTGGGCAGAGAATCCGCATCACAAACAGAGATATGAGAACTATAAGAAAGAGAACCTGGACGAGGAGGCAAAAGCTTCCACAGAGGAGATTCTTTTCGGAATCCGCGGATAATGCGATCGATGAATCGAAGATAAAATAGAAGCAAGACACCGGAAAATGGGACGAAAACCTGTTTTCCGGTGTCTTTTTGTGCGGGCAGTGAGCCAAAGTCCGACCTTGCAGAAAGCGGCCGGATCCCGTATACTATAGAGAAGCAAAGCGATATTTTAACGACAGAGAGGATTAAAAAATAGAAGATGAACGATTCATTTTTACAGGAACAGGGCGTAAGCGGGGCGTTAATTGAGAGTGTGCGGAAATTCCGCGAGAGCTATCCGGTGGCGGAGGGCTTAGAGAACCGCATGAGCACGCCGGAAATCCCGTTTTTCGGAAAAGAGATTCTGGAGATGGCAATTGCCGCGCTGCTGCAGGGCGAAAATCTGCTGCTGACCGGCGAGAAGGCAACGGGAAAAAACGTGCTGGCAGAGACACTGGCGTATGTTTTCGGAAGACCGACGTACAACGTTTCCTTCCATGTAAACACAGGAAGCGCCGAGCTGATCGGAACAGATACGTTCCAGAACCAGGAGGTCACACTCCGGAAAGGCAGCATTTACCGCTGTGCAGAGGAAGGCGGTTTTGGTATTCTCGATGAGATCAACATGGCGAAAAACGATGCAGTCAGTGTTCTTCACGCCGCGCTCGACTACCGCCGCATTATCGATGTGCCGGGCTACGATAAAATTCCGCTTCACCCGGCGGCGCGGATGATCGGAACGATGAACTACGGCTATGCGGGAACGAGAGAGCTGAACGAGGCGCTGGTGTCCCGCTTTCTGGTGATTGACATGCCGTCGCTTACGGAAGAGACACTGTTTTATCTGATGCAGTCAAATTCCCGGATCTGAAACCGGCGGCACGCGATGCGCTGGCCGGTCTTTACCTCGATCTGCAGAAAAAGGCAAAACAGGCGGAAATCACCACGCGCGCGCTCGACCTCCGCGGTCTGTTCGGAGCGATCGGCACGATGCGCCAGGGGCTGTCCCCGTATCTTGCGGTGCAGATCGGCATTGTCAATAAATGCTTTGACCTGTTTGAAAAAGAGATCGTGCGGGATGTCGTGCGCACGCGGATTCCGGAAGAGTGGACGCCGCAGGATATTTTTTAGAGGAAATACGTATGGTGACAGAGGAAACATTAAAAACGCATGAGATGGAGCTGGAAAGCCGGATCCGCAATCTCGTCTGGACTGTCAGCGGCGACTACACGCTGAAGCTGAAACCGGATGTGGAGCGGTATGCGAAGGAGCCGGATACGGTACTGTACGACACAATCCGCCAGGGCGCCTTTTCGTGTTACTTTGATCGGGAAGCCTACAGCCTGTATCTGGTGAAGAAGGTTTACAGCGGCGCAGCGGAGGGAGAACTGATGATGCTCGCCCAGCTGGTGACGGAGGAGGCCGTATCGAAGCGGCTCGAAAGCGAGCGCCCCGGTGTCAAGGGCTTTCGAAGGAGAGCAGCGGAGGAAATACTGGACCACTCGTTTGAATCTTTATCCCAAAATGAGACAGGCCGCCTGAAACTGGAGTATCTGCGCGGAAGAAGAGAGGAGGACGAGGGGAAAAGCCCTTCATACTCGGGAAAAACGCGGGAGTGGATGAAACTGCTGAAGCACGCATCCGAAACAGCGGATACAATGGAACTGATCCGGGTGACGGACGAGCTGTACAATAAGGTCGTCGATCCCGCATTTGTGAAAAAGCACGGTGATCTTGCCTCGGTTCTTGCGGTAACGATCGAGGAGCTCACCGAGTATTCCTGGAAGGATTTCATTTCGGAGGAACTGTACGAGGACGGGCTCGAGACATATCTGGAGCGAGTTTCGCTTGATATGACAAATTTCACATCAAAAGAGGCGGAAGAGAAGAAAGAAAAAACAGCGGGAAGCGATACCAAAAAGGTCGTTGTCGTCGATGAGAAAGCGCTGGCACGGATGTATCAGTACATTCAGCGCAATTACGGAAAAACGTGGCTCTCGGAGAGTGAGGAGAAAAGCCGGAATTACCAGCTCTGCCGCGGCATCCACAGCGACTGCAGCCTCTATTACACGGAGGGTGTGCTGAAAAATCCGGTCGGAAAGTATTATCAGCTCTCCTACGCGCAGAAGCAGAAGGATAAAAACCTTCATGCCTATTACGACCAGCACCGCGCGGTGCGGCAGAACATTTCGCTGCTGTATCAGGAACTGAAAAAAGCGATGCTGCTGCAGGAGGATCAGTCGTTTGCGGATGCAGACCACGGAATTTTACAGCCCGCGCGGATGTGGAAGGTGGGACGGAGCCAGAATGCGGATCTGTTCCGGCTGGAGCAGCGGCGGAATTCGCTGGATTTTGTCGTGGATATTCTCGTAGATGCGAGCGGTTCCCAGCGGCCGCGCCAGGAGAATGTGACACTGCAGACGTACATTCTGGCGGAGACCTTAAGCCGCCTGCACATCCCGTTCCGCGTGATGAGCTTCTGTACGTTCTGGGATTACACGATCCTGCACCGGATGCGCGATTACGACGATCCGCGGGAGAAGAACAGCAATATTTTTGAGTATATCACATCCTCAAACAACCGCGACGGGCTTGCTGTCAAGGCGGCGGGGATGGATCTTTTAAAACGCCAGGAGGACCGGAAGCTGCTGATCCTCTTAAGCGACGGAAAGCCGTACGATGTGCTGGTGAACCGGCCGAATGCGAGAAATCCAAAGCCGTACCGGGATGACTATGCACTGCATGACACGGCAACTGAGGTGCGGCGCCTCAGGCAGCAGGGTGTCTCGGTGCTTGGGGTCTTTGTAGGCGAGGAGACGGAGCTTATGGCGGAGCAGAAGATTTTCGGCAAGGATTTCGCGTATGCGCGCGATATCCGCAACTTTTCCCATATGGTGGGAAGCTATTTAAGAAGAAAAATCGAAGAATAAACGAGCGGAATGCTCCGGGCGGAAAGTGAAAAACTTTTATCCGGAGCATTTTTTTCGATTTTTTTACGCAAACAGGTTGACATTTCCCACAAAATCTCCTAGAATGTTCTATAGCGAACTGTTTAATATGAAACAGTCATCTATAGAACAGTTGCTTATGGAACAGTCCTTATTCAAACAGTTTTATAACGAACAGATGGGGACGGCAGCAAAGGGGAAAGGAGGAAAAAAGCAGCGTGTGTTGTAAAAAAAGAAAAATCGGCCACGAACTGCGGACGCTGGACAATATGATGTCACGGAACCTGATGGCAGCCGCCAGAGAGCGGGGCGTCGATGAACTGACGGCCATGCACGGGTGGATTTTGGGCTATCTGTGCAGGAACGAGCACAAAGATATTTTCCAGAAAGATATTGAAGCGGAATTTAAGATCTGCCGCTCTACCGTGACCAACATTTTAAAGCTCATGGAGAAAAAGGGCTACATCAAACGGGAGTCCGTTCCCTATGACGCGCGGCTGAAAAAACTGGTGCTGACCGATACCGGAAGAGAGCTTCACGAGAAGACGAAAGATATGATCGATATGCTGGAAGAACAGACGGTTGCGGGAATTTCAAAAGAAGATCTTGACACTTTCTACCGTGTCATCGATCAGGTCAAAAACAACGTAAAAAATATGTTAGGAGAGACATCATGTTAAAAACACTTGGAGCACAGGTAAAAGAGTTTAAAAAAGCCTCCATTGCCACTCCGATTTTCATGATTCTGGAGGTTATCATGGAGATGATCATTCCTCTTATGATGGCATCCATTATCGATAACGGTGTAGAAAAAGGCGATCTCCATCACATTTACGTGGTGGGAGCATTCATGGTAGTGGCAGCAGCCATCGGTCTGTTTGCAGGTATCATGGGCGGAAAATATGGAGCAAAGGCATCTGCCGGATTTGCAAAAAATCTGCGTCAGGCCATGTTTGAAAATATCCAGGAATATTCTTTTTCCAATATTGACAAATTCAGTACAGCAGGTCTTGTCACCCGTCTGACCACAGATGTGACGAATCTGCAGAATGCATATCAGATGATCCTTCGTATGTGCATGCGTGCACCGGCGAGTATGATCATTGCAATGATTATGTCGTTTTACATCAATGCACGCCTTGCGAGCATTTATCTGGTGGCCGTTATTCTTCTTGGAACGTGTCTGTTTCTGATCATGCGGTCTGCAACCAAATATTTCGAGCAGGCATTTCCAAAATATGATGAATTAAATGCGAGTGTGCAGGAAAACGTATCCGCAATCCGTGTGGTAAAAGCGTATGTGCGCGAAGATTATGAGACAGGAAAATTTCACAAAGCGTCCGAAAATATTTATAAAATTTTCTGTAAAGCAGAAGAAAATCTTTCCTTTAATGCACCGCTGATGCAGCTGACCGTGTACAGCTGTATTCTTCTGATCAGCTGGCTCGGCGCCAAAATGATTGTCGGAAGCAGTCTTTCGACCGGAGACTGATGAGCCTTCTGACCTATTGCATGAACATTCTGATGAGCCTTATGATGCTTTCCATGGTATTCGTTATGATCACAATGAGCCTTGCAAGTGCGCGCCGTATTTCAGAAGTCCTGAATGAGAAGAGTGATCTCGATAATCCGGAGAATCCGGACTTTTCGATTCCGGATGGAAGCATTACCTTCGATCATGTCTATTTCAACTACAAAAAAGGAGCCGGCGAGCCGGTTCTTTCGGATATCAATCTTTCCATCCAATCGGGTGAGACAATCGGTATTATTGGCGGAACCGGAAGTGCGAAGACAAGTCTTGTCAACCTGATCAGCCGTCTGTATGATGTAACAGATGGATCCGTTAAGGTCGGCGGAAAGGATGTCCGCTCCTACGATATGGAAACGCTGCGAAATGAAGTAGCCGTTGTTTTACAGAAAAATGTGCTGTTTTCCGGTACTATTCTCGACAACCTCCGATGGGGTGATAAAAATGCTTCGGAAGAAGAGTGCAAGCGTGTCTGCCGTCTTGCCTGCGCCGATGAATTTATCGACCGGATGCCGGAGGGCTACAACACCTACATCGAGCAGGGCGGATCCAACGTATCCGGCGGCCAGAAACAGCGCCTCTGTATCGCAAGAGCACTGCTGAAGAAACCAAAGGTGCTGATTCTGGATGACAGTACAAGTGCTGTCGATACCGCAACCGACGCGAAAATCCGGAAGGCATTCCTGACCGAGATCCCTGAAACGACAAAGCTGATCATTGCACAGCGTATTTCCAGTGTGCAGGACGCAGACCGCATCATTGTCATGGAGAACGGAAAAGTAAATGGTTTTGGAAGCCATGAGGAATTACTGAAAACCAATGAAATTTACCGCGAAGTATATGAGTCTCAGACCGGTGGCGGCGGAGACTTTGACGAAAAGAGAGGTGAGTAAGGAATGGCAGAGAGAGTACAGCAGGTAAAGGGGCCGGGAGCAAGACCTCCAAGAGGGGTGAAACCGCAGGTCAAGAATCCGATGAAGATCTTTACCAGAATTATGAAATATGTATTAAAGGATTATACGGTACACTGCATCGCTGTTGTCATTGCGATTTTTGTCAATGTCCTGGCAAATGTACAGGGAACGATGTTTATGAAAACGCTGATTGACGGCTATATCACGCCGATGCTGACCCAGCCGGATCCGGATTTTGGCCCGCTGCTCCACGCAATTTTGCGGGTGGCCGGATTTTACGGAATCGGTATTGTGGCTGCGTTCGTTCAGAACCGTACCATGATTTATGTATCCCAGGGAACCCTGCGGAATCTGAGAAATGATCTGTTCGGCAATATGGAAAAGCTGCCGATCAAATATTTTGATACCCATGCGCACGGCGACATCATGTCGATTTATACAAATGATATTGATACCCTGCGTCAGATGATCAGTCAGAGTATCCCGCAGATCATCAACAGTGCAATCACGATTGTCAGTGTCTTTGTCAGTATGCTGATTCTGAACATCCCGCTGACGATTACAACGCTGGTTATGGTATCTATCATGCTGGGAGTGACAAAAAAGGTGGCCGGATTTTCCGGAAATTTCTTTGTAAAACAGCAGAGGGATCTTGGTAAAGTCAACGGCTTTATCGAAGAGATGATGGATGGCCAGAAGGTTGTCAAGGTATTCTGTCATGAAGAGGAGAATATCGAAAAATTCAAAGAAATTAATAACAATCTGTATGAGAGTGCTTACAATGCCAATGCGTTTGCAAATGTTATCGGACCGATCAATGCACAGCTTGGAAATATGAGCTATGTTGTCTGTGCAATTGTAGGCGGTGCACTTGCCCTTGGCAGCGTCGGTGGCTTTACGCTCGGTGGTCTGGCAAGCTTTCTGACCTTCAACAAGAGTTTTAACATGCCGATCAACCAGGTCAGCCAGCAGTTGAACGCAATCGTTATGGCACTTGCAGGAGCCGAACGTATTTTCCGCCTGATGGATGAAGAGCCGGAGCTGGACGAGGGGTATGTAACGCTTGTCAATGCGAAGGAAGAAAACGGAAAACTCACCGAGACGAAAGAGCGTACCGGAAAATGGGCATGGAAGCATACGCACCAGGCAGATGGATCTGTGGATTACCGCGAGCTGCAGGGCCGTGTGGTATTCGAACATGTTGATTTCGGCTATAACCCGGATAAATCGTTCTGCACGATGTATCACTGTTTGCGGAGCCGGGTCAGAAGATCGCGTTTGTCGGTTCCACCGGAGCCGGAAAAACAACCATTACCAATCTGATCAACCGTTTTTATGATATTCAGAAAGGTAAGATCCGTTACGATGAGATCAATATTGGAAAGATCAAAAAGACGATCTGAGAAGATCGCTTGGCATTGTTTTGCAGGATACACATCTGTTTACGGGAACGGTAAGAGAAAATATTGCCTTCGGAAAGCTCGATGCGACGGAGGATGAGGTTGTAGCAGCAGCAAAACTGGCGAATGCGCACGGTTCATTATGCGTCTGCCGCAGGGCTATGACACAAATGCTGACCGGAGACGGTGCGAATCTGTCCAGGGTCAGCGGCAGCTTCTTGCGATCGCGCGTGCAGCCATTGCGGATCCGCCGGTACTGATTCTCGATGAGGCGACAAGCTCCATTGATACCCGTACCGAGCGCATTGTTCAGGATGGTATGGATAAGCTGATGAGCGGAAGAACAACCTTTGTTATCGCACATCGTCTGTCTACCGTACGAAACGCCGATTGTATCATGGTTCTTGAGCAGGGACAAATTATTGAGCGCGGTACCCATGATCAGCTGATGGAACAGAAAGGAAAATATTATCAGTTGTATACCGGAAATCAGGTTTCTGCATAGCAGAAAAAACGGAAAAAGTAAGTCCCGCACGACAGAAAATAAAAATCTGTCTGTGCGGGATTTTTTTGTGAAGCAGCGGCTGGTTTTATGTGCGAGTAGCGAAGCGGATTGCGAATATCCGATTCGAAACGATGATTGCGAGTGATACAGTAAGTTCCCACAGGTTTTTGGGTCTTGAAAAAGACAGCGGGATTTTATAAAATAGAAGAAGCGTTTGAATATATGCAAAGGAGAAAAACTATGGAATACCTGAATACAGCGCAGGAGCTGCTCGATTTTATCATGCGGTGCAAAAGCCCGTTTCATGTGGTAAAAGAAGCCAGTGATCTGCTGAACGAAAATGGATATACAAAACTGGAGGAGACAAAAGAATGGAGTCTCGTTCCGGGCGGAAAATATTATGTGACGAGAAATGAATCCTCGGTGATTGCGTTCCAGATCCCGGAGAGCGCATTTTCCAGCTACCAGATCATCGCAAGCCACAGCGACTGTCCGACGTTTAAAGTAAAGGGAGAGGACCCATTCGTGACGGATGGTCATTATACCCGCCTGAACGTGGAGGGCTACGGCGGAATGATCCGTTCCCCATGGTTTGACCGTCCGCTTTCCCTGGCGGGCCGCATGGTGGTACGTGACGGAAACAGCGTGAAATCCGTGCTGGTTGATGCCGGACGAGATCTGGTGACGATCCCGAATTTGCCGATTCATCTGAACCGCGACATCAACAACGGAATCAAATACAGTGTGCAGACCGACATGCTCCCGATTCTCGGTGATGAGACAGCGAAAGATCATTTCTATGAGCTGTTTCTGCCGGATACGGCAAAAGAGGACATCCTCTCGATGGAACTTTATCTGTACAACCGCGTGGAGGCTCTATCTGGGGCGCCAGCAAAGAATTTCTGTCCAGCGGCCGCCTCGACGATCTGCAGAGCGCATTCGGTTCCTTAAAAGGATTCCTTGCCGCAAAAGCGACAGGTCAGGTTAATGTCTGCGCAATCTTTGACAACGAGGAAGTCGGAAGCCTTACCAAACAGGGCGCAGATTCGTCGTTCCTGACTGAGACCCTGCAGCACATCAACGCAGCGTGCGGAAAAGATACGATCGCTTACCACAGAGATCTTGCGGGAAGCTTTATGGTTTCTGCCGATAATGCACATGCGTTCCATCCGGCGCATGCGGAGAAATACGATCCGAAGAGCCGCGTCTACATGAACGGCGGCGTTGTCATCAAACAGAGTGCAAACCAGAAATACACGACCGATGCTGTTTCGGAAGCCGTAACAAAGATGATTTGCGAGAAGGCCGGCGTACCGTGCCAGGTATTCGCAAACCACGCCGACATTCCGGGCGGAAGCACGCTCGGCGCAATTCTGAACTCTCTTGTCTCGGTGACAAGCGTGGATATCGGAATGGCTCAGCTTGCGATGCATTCCCCGTATGAGACGGCAGGCGCCAAAGATACTGCTTATCTGGTGCAGTTCGCAAAGACCTTCTATGAGACGACACTGGTGCGGACAGAGCATGGATTTTTTCTGGAAGAAAAATAAAAGTTTAAGATAGAAAAAAGCGGCCGGCGGGACTTTTGAAAAGCCTCTGCCGGCCGCTTTTTGCGTACTTGCAAAGTGTGTTTTAAGGATCAGATTATTCTGTCCGGAGTGCCGTAACCGGATCGCTTTTTGCCGCTTTCTTCGACGGAATCAGACCGCCGATCAGGTCAGAACGACGCTGAGTGCAATCAGAACAAGCGCCGGGACGAGCGGAAGAGAAGCACTGACCTTCGTCGTATCCGCCAGATGGTGGATCAGAAGGTTGCCCGGAATCATCAGAAGCAGCGAGAGCCGATGCCGATCAGTCCTGCACAGAGTCCGATGATGAAGGTTTCGGCATTGAAGACCTGCGAAATATTGCGTTTCGAAGCACCGATCGCGCGCAGGATACCGATCTCTTTCTTGCGTTCCAGAACACTGATATAGGTGATGACGCCGATCATAATCGAGGAAACCACAAGGGAAATGCCGACAAAAGCGATCAGCACGTAGCTGATGATGTTGACGATATCCGTGACGGAGGACATCAGAGTGCCGACCATATCGGTGTACGAGATTACCTGCTCGTTTTTGCCTTCTTTTTCCATCGTGTCATTGTAACCGTCGAGGATGGAGACAACGTGTTCCTTGCTCTCAAAGTTTTTCGGGTAAATGCTGATCGAAGAAGGTTCGTCAAAATCAGCGTAGCCCAGTTTCTGCAGATTGCCCTCATAGGTGGAAGAGCCGGAAGAACTAAGAGAAGCGAAGAGCTCTTTCATATCATCCTCAGTCATATTCATCTGGAAGGCACTTGCAAAGGCATCGGTGTCAATCTTCATGGCATCGCCATCGAATCCTGAAGAGAATTACCGACCTGCGTCATGGCGCGCTCCATCTCGGACTGAATTGCAGAGGCCATCTGCGTCATCATCTGTTCCATCGCGGAAGTGATCTGTGTCTGCAGAACCGAGGCGACAGAAGCGGAGTAGCTTCCCATAACGCCTGCCATGTAGTTTGTGAGCGCAGAAGAAACCTGGGACTGCAGTCCGTCGAGATCGACGATTTTTGTGATACCGCTGTTCAGCCGCTGCTGGCCGTCCGCCGTGTTCAGATAGGCGATAAAGTGCTGGCCCATCTCCGTCGGATCCGGCAGGCCGTTCTCCTTCACGTAAGCGAGATAACCGTTGGAAAGCTCCGTCGCAAGCGCAGTGAGCTGGTCGGATGTAATTTCGATATTGCCGTTGTTCTGCATCACCTCGGAAATCCAGTCGTTGATGATCTGAACAGCTTCTTCGGTCTGCAGATACTCCGCAAGATAAGCATCAAACTGTTCCGGGTCGGTGTAGCCCATCTTGATCAGGTATGCCTGATACCCTTTGAAGATCCGCTGAATGAGTTCCTGGATCTGTTCCTGTGTAATGGAAACACCGCCGCCTGCAATGATGGTCTGGATGTGGCGCCGCAGGATTTCCTGTGCTTCCGTGGAATTGATGTAGGAGACGAAATCCTCCTGTAAATGGGAATAATCCGCCTCCGGGTGCTCCGAGGCGTAGCCCTGATAGCCCTCCATGAGGCTGGAAGCCAGTTCCTGCATGCCGTCTTCACTGACATTGAGAGTAAGCCCGGATAAAATCTGGCCAAGATCAAGCTGCGGCAGTCCGTCGAAATTAAGAGAGATCTGACTGAGGTCAATCGCACCCGCGAGATCCATGCTGCTTCCGGCGTCCGCAAAGGCACTGGAAAAATCAAGGTTCATGGAATCACCGGAAAAAGCACCGGAGAGTGCGGAATCGTCGAACTGGAAAGCGTTCTGCAGCTTGTCCTCATCGACAGTGATAAAGGAATCCATATCAAGACCGCTGTTCTGATCCACGGTGCCGAATTCCTGATTCGTAAAGACATCGATGGAGGAGTCCGCCATCTGCTGTTTCACAATCTCGGATTTCTTTGCTTCCTCCACAACGTGGCGGGTCAGCGATGCCGGGTAATTGATGCCGGCGGTCAGGGCAGAGGCGGCAGAGTCAGGGGACGGCTGGACAATACCGGTGATTGTGAGCTTTTCGCCGTTGGCAACGAGCTTTTTCATATAGTCTTCGTTGTCGCTTTTATCTTTCCAGACCTGATACTGACTGTCGTATTCGTAGCAGTCGGCGCTGTTCACAAGACGGAACGTGGTGCCGAGGATATCATCGTAGGAATACGTGCCGATGGAGGAAGGGGTCTCGACGGTTTCTTCATTTAAAAACTGGCGGACCATCTCATCCAGCTCGAGTGCATCGCGGAGCCCCAGGGTGTAGAGCAGAAAATCACTCATTCCGCCGTCGGAAGTGAGGACAAGCACACATTCGTTATAGTTTTCCGGCCAGTGTCCGGCTTTTAAGTCGTACTGGTTCTCGTACAGGGAAGCGGTGTCCGGCATCTCGTAAAAGACGTTGGTGCTCATCATGGATGACATGATGCTGTTGGAGCTTGCGCCAAGGCCGAGCGAGCGGAACGACTGGTCCGGGTGCACCTGGCGGATGGAATCGCCGTTTTCGCGGTAGATCTGCGGCGTGACGGAGTAGGAATATTCGATGGCATTTGTGTAGTCGGAAATGCCGTCCGCACCGCCGTCAAGGTACTTTTTCAGGGAAGCGAGATCGTTGGAGTTCATGGTGGAGAACATGTTGGTCACGACTTCCTGGACTTTGATTTCATTCTTTTTGCCGGAATCTTTTGAGTCTTTGCCGGCATTCTGTGAGCCGACCATCATCGAAGTGAGGTCAAAGCCGGTGCTCTGGATCTGAAGAGGATATTCGGAGAGAGTTTCCTCTTCCATATTCTGAATATACTCGTTGACACCAGAGGAGAGTGCCAGAATCAGTGCAATGCCGATGATGCCGATTGAGCCGGCAAACGAGGTGAGCAAGGTCCGCGCTTTCTTGGTGCGCAGGTTATTAAAACTTAAGGAGAGCGCCGTCAGAAAGGACATCGACGATTTGCCCATGTTTTTGTGTTTGGGAGGAAGCAGGGTTTCGGAATCCGGCTCAAACGGGTTCGTGTCGGAGCAGATCACACCGTCACGCAGGGTGACGATCCGGTTGGCGTAAAGCTCGGCGAGCTCCGGATTGTGTGTGACCATGACGACAAGGCGTTCTTTGGCAACTTCCTGCAGCAGTCCATGACCTGAATACTGGTGTCGGAATCGAGCGCGCCGGTCGGCTCATCGGCAAGCAGAATTTCCGGGTCATTGACAAGAGCGCGGGCGATGGCGACACGCTGCATCTGACCGCCGGACATCTGGCTCGGCCGCTTGTGGAGCTGTTTTCCAAGACCGACCTTTTCAAGTGCCGCGATTGCTTTTTTGCGCCGCACTTCTTTGGAAACACCGGAAATGGTAAGCGCCAGCTCTACGTTTGCAAGGACGGTCTGGTGCGGGATCAGGTTGTAGCTCTGGAAGACAAAGCCGATCGTGTGGTTCCGGTAGGATCCCAGTCGCGGTCCTTATACTTTTTCGTGGAAATGCCGTTGATGATCAGATCGCCGCTGTCGTAGCGGTCGAGGCCGCCGATGATATTCAGAAGCGTCGTCTTTCCGGAACCGCTCGGCCCTAAAATAGCGACAAACTCGTTGTCGCGCAAATTTAAGGACACATCGTCGAGCGCTTTCTGTACCAGCGTCCCGGTCCGGTATTCTTTTTTGATATGCTGAATCTGTAGCATAAAAGGGTAACTCCTTCTGTGATTAATATGTGAACAGTTGTCCTTTATTCTACAACGAAATACGGGAAAAGTCCCGGGTTTTAGAAAAATTTAAGAAAAGTTTATCGACAGAAAAAAAAGTTCCGCCTCTGTTTCAGAAAAACAAAAAACGGAACTTTCTTTATCTGTGATACTTATGATGCCGGAAAAGTCAGACTTCCATCAGAAGACCTTTCATATAAGCCTTTAAGATTTTCTTTTTCTCCAGCGAAAGATTATTGTAAAGCGTAATGATTTCCTGTTGTCCTTCGGTAAGCTGCAGGGCATCCGGCTCGTCGAGAAAGAAATCGGCAAGTGTGATGCCGAAAGCGTCGCAGAGCTTCTGCAGGGTAGGGATGGTTGGAATATTGGTGCGGTTTACCATATTATTTAAGGTAGAATAGGGAATGTCCGCCTCTTTTGCAAGACGGTAATAAGTCCAGGAACGCTCTTTGCATAAATCCTGAATGTGCTGTATCACATCTTTATCTCTCATAAAAGATACCTCGTATTCCTATGTAATGTAGCGGCATGAAAATTGCTACTCACATATATTATACGTCTGTAAAAGAATAGAAACAGATCTTAAAGAGAGATGCAGAAAAGCTGTACAAATAAGAAATAATGGGAATTTGAGAGAAAAAGAGAGAAAAACCCGGCAGGAAAATAAGGTCTCCCGCCGGGTTCTGCAATCGTTTCAAAGTCTGTGATTCTTACTCTTCGGTGGAATTTTCTTCCATCTCGTTGAACTGCTCGGTATCCATCAGCTCGTCGAATGCGTCTGCTGCAATTTCGTACTCTTCATCGGAATCGATGTTGTCGAGGTTCGGCTGGCCGTTCTCTTCGTAGTAACGATACAGATAAACTTCGCCGTCTTCGTTCTCGCCGTTTTCATCGAGCGGCAGAAGAGCGATGTACTCTTTCTGGTTCGGAGCTGGGAAAATGGTCAGTACGGCACATTTTACTTCGGTATCGTCGTCCAGTGTCAGGGTAACAGTCGGCTGATCCAGATCCTGGCAGTCGCAGCCGCAGTCTGCGCAGTCTCCGCTGCAGGATGCGCTGTTGAATAATTCTTCACTCATTTGTATTACCTTCCTTTTTCGTGTTCAAGTCTTATCAGGTTCTTGTCTGCCATTCTAACAGATAATAGAAAAAAACACAATGGCTGTGCGGGAAAGCAGAAAAAATGCGGCTGATACAGGAAAATACGGAAAAGATACAATAAATAAGAACGAAAAAATGAAAAATTAGTCGTATTTTCTATTGACTGTTTTCGGGTACAGTTTTATACTATCACTATTGAATCTAAATATACAGGCAGCTGAACAAACTTATCCTCAACTGCCGGGGAGGCAAAAAATGGATATCAGATTTGAAAAAAGAGAACATTTACAGGAAAAACCGGATCAGAAAAATCTTGGATTCGGAAAACACTTTACAGACTATATGTTTGTCATGGACTGGGACAAAGAGCAGGGATGGCATGATGCAGCAATCGTACCGTACGGCGGAATCCCGATGGATCCTGCAACCATGGTACTTCACTATGCACAGGAAACGTTCGAGGGACTGAAAGCCTACAGAACAGCAGAAGGAAAGATCCAGCTGTTCCGTCCGGAAATGAACGCACGCCGTATGATTAAATCCAACGAGAGACTCTGCATGCCGGGCGTACCGGAGGAGATGTTTGTAGAGGCTGTCAAAGCACTGGTTAAAGCACAGGAAGACTGGGTACCGTCTGAGCCAGGTACATCTCTTTACATCCGTCCGTTCATGTTCGCTACTGAGGCAAGCCTTGGCGTACATATGGCAAAATCCTACAAATTCGTTATCATCACCACTCCGGTTGGAGCATACTATGCAGAGGGCATCAACCGGTTAAGATCCTGGTTGAGGATGAATATGTTCGTGCAGTCAAAGGTGGCACAGGATTTACAAAATGCGGCGGTAACTATGCAAGTTCCATCGCAGGCCAGGTAAAAGCAGAGAAGATGGGATGCACCCAGGTTCTGTGGCTGGACGGCGTACATCGTAAATATGTAGAGGAAGTTGGAACCATGAACATCATGTTCAAGATTGCCGGCGAAATCTACACCGCACCGCTGGAAGGAACTGTTCTTCCGGGCGTAACCCGTGATTCCCTGATCCATATCTTAAGAGACTGGGGATATAAAGTAAACGAAACACATCTGTCGGTTGACGATCTGATGAAAGCAGGTCATGACGGCACACTGGAAGAAGCATTTGGTACTGGTACAGCAGCAGTTGTATCTCCGGTTGGTGAATTTGTATACAAGGACGATTCTGTTGTTGTAAATGACTTCAAGATCGGTGAGTTGACCCAGAAACTGTACGATACCCTGACCGGTATCCAGTGGGGTAAACTGGAAGATAAATATGGCTGGACTACTCCGGTAGAATAAACCATATAAAACAGAAAAATGCAGATAAGGGGGTCCTTCCCGCACAGCGGTGCGGGGAGGATTCTTTCGCTTCAGAAAAAGATTCAGAAATCGTTTGAAAGGAAACAAAGCAGAATGGATCAGAATCGAATGCCTCTTGTGGAGGCGTTACAACAGTTCCGGGAGGAAGCACCGGCCTATTTCCGTATTCCGGGACACCGGTTTGAGCGCGGGCTGGATGAGACGTTAAACGGAGTGTCGCTTGCGGCGTATGACCTCTCGGAGGCAGAAGGGCTTGACGATCTGCATCACGCGGAGGGCGTGATTGCAGAGGCGCAGAAACTGGCGGCGGAAACGTGGAAGGCAAAAAAAACTTTTTTTTCTTGTCAACGGCACAACATGCGGCAACGAGGCGATGGTGCTTTCGTCTGTGAAAGAGGGCGAAAAAATCATTGTTCCGCGAAACGTGCACAAATCGGTGCTGATGGGCCTGATTTTAAGCGGAGCCACACCGGTTTATGTGATGCCGGAGTACAGCACGAAATGGCAGATGTGGGGCGGCGTAACGCCGGAGACGATCGAAAAAGCCTTCGCGGAAACGCCGGATGCGAAAGCCGTACTTCTGGTCAGCCCGACGTACTACGGTCTTTGCAGTGATCTGCAGGCGATCGCAGAAATCTGTCACTGCCACAACGCAGCGCTTCTTGTCGATGAAGCACATGGATCGCACCTCTATTTTTCCGAACAGCTTCCTCTCGGCGCACTGGAAAGTGGTGCGGATGCCTGCGCGCAGAGTATCCACAAAACGGCGGGTTCCTTTACACAGAGCTCCTTCTTATCACTCGGTTCTGGCCGTCTCGATGAGGCAAGAGTGGCCGCCAATCTGCAGATGGTACAGAGTACATCGCCGTCCTACCTTCTGATGGCATCCCTCGATGCGGCGCGGCGCGGGATGGCGCTGCACGGAAAAGAGCGAATGGAACGCGCGCTGGAACTCGGCCAGAGGGCGCGGCAGGAGCTTGCAAAGATCAAAGGAATCGAAGTTCTTGGGACCGAGATGGAAGGAACGTGCGGCGTATGGAAGATCGACCTGACGCGTCTTGTATTCTCGGCAAGAGAACTTGGTATTTCCGGCTACGATCTGCAGGTGCGTCTGTACGAGGAATACCGCGTCAGTACAGAGCTTGCCGACGAGGAGAACGTGGTCTGCGTTATTACCTGGGCAAACAGCGAGGAAGATATCACACGGCTGATCGATGCGCTGGCAGGAATTTCGGCAGCAGAGAGCGGGAAAACGACGGGGCGGACGAAGTTTACAGAAAAGCAGTGGCTGTTCCGCAGCCTGCCGGAGATGGTAAAGACACCGCGCGAGGCATATTTTGCGGAGAAGGAAGCCGTTCCGTTTGCAGAAGCGGAAGGACGAATTGCAGCCGAGATGGCAGCCCCATATCCGCCGGGAATCCCGCTCATCTGCCCGGGCGAGCGGTACAGCAGAGAAATGTTGGAACTGATGCGCCAGTATAAAGCAGACGGCTGCGAATTTCACGGACCGTCGGATGCGTCGCTGGAAGTGCTGTATGTTCTGAAAGAGGAATAAAAGAAAACGGAAGTCGGTTCCAAGCGTTTTGCAACAGAAACCGCAGAGAACAGACTGTCAGGAAAAGGAGATGAATTGCGTATGAAAAAAATGATATCCTGGAACGTAAATGGACTGAGAGCCTGCATGAAAAAAGGTTTTCAGGAATACTTTGAGGCGGCAGATGCCGATATTTTCTGCTGCAGGAGACAAAGCTGCAGGAAGGACAGATCGACCTTGAGCTGCCCGGCTATCATCAGTATTGGAATTATGCGGAAAAGAAAGGATATTCCGGCACGGCCCTGTTTACCAAAGAGGAGCCGATTTCTGTTCGCTATGGTATCGGAATCGAAGAACATGATATGGAAGGCCGTGTGATCACGGCAGAGTTTCCGGAATACTTTGTTGTAACCGTCTACACACCGAATTCGCAGGATGAATTAAAACGCCTTGCCTACCGGATGGAGTGGGAGGATGCGTTTCTTTCTTACTTAAAAGGACTGGAGCAGGAAAAACCGGTGATTTTCTGCGGAGATCTGAACGTCGCAGCGACCGAGATGGATATCAAAAATGCAAAGGCAAATGAGAAAAACGCCGGCTTTACGAAAGAGGAGCGCGAAAAATTTGCTGTGATCAAAGAAAAAGGCTTTGTTGATTCCTTCCGTATGCTGTATCCGGACACCGTGACGTATTCCTGGTGGTCATACCGCTTCCAGGCACGCCAGCGGAATGCAGGATGGCGGCTTGATTACTTTATGGTATCAGAGTCCTTAAAAGATGCAGTTGCAGATGCCAAAATCCATACCGAAATTCTCGGTTCCGACCATTGCCCGGTGGAACTGGATTTAGAGGTATAACAATTGGTAACATTGGTCAATTGACAATTTTATTCAAATGATTTACATTAATAGTATGACAATTGCAACAAATTATAAAAAATAAGGGCGGGAATTATGATACAGACAAAAAACAGAGGAAAATATCGAATTTTACCGGGAAATCCGGAGAAAATGGGCGCATCGGCGACGAAAGACGGATACAATTTTGCCGTAGAAGTATCAGATGGAAAAAAGCAGAGCTTCTGCTGTACCGGAAAGGTCACCAGAAACCGTTTCTTACCGTGCCGCTTCCGGAAGAGGAGCGCACTGGCGTGATCAGTTCCGTGGAAATCACAGGCCTGACGGTAGGAAAGTTTTCGTATGCCTACCGGATGGACGAAGCTTTCTGCTTGGATCCATATGCGGGAGCAGTAGAAGGAAGAGAAACCTTCGTGCACCGATGGAAAAAGAAGAGGCGCCTGCTGCTGCCTTCTCCCGGAGTACCCGGTAATGCGCACCACCTCACTGCACCGGCCGTATGAGGAGACGATTCTGTATAAGCTCCATGTGCGCGGTTTCACCAAAGACGGAAGCTCCCGTGTAAAGAACAAGGGAACGTTCCGCGGCGTGATCGAAAAAATTCCATACTTAAAAGAACTCGGTATCAATGCAGTAGAGTTGATGCCGTCCTATGAGTTTTTTGAGTGGACCTCCCTTACGGAGCCGGCCTATGTATATCCGGCGCCGGTGGAAGAGAAGCGCGTGAATTATTGGGGATACGGCACAAAGGCCCTGTATTTTGCTCCGAAAGCTTCGTATGCTGCATCCGCAGATGCCGTCGCAGAGTTCGCAGAGATGGTCGATGCCCTGCATGAGAATGGTATCGAATGCCTGATGGAATTCTGTTTTGCCCCGGGAACGCCTTCTGGTTTTGTCCTGCAGGTTCTGCACCACTGGCAGCTCCGCTATCAGATCGACGGTTTCCATCTGGTCGGCGATGCATCGCTGGCAGAAGAAGCGTCCAAAGATGCACTCCTTCGGAAGACGAAACTGATTTTCCTCGGTTTTGACGGCGAACGGATCTATCAGGGAAAACGCCCTTGGTTCCGGAATTTAGGGGAACACAATCAGGCTACCAGTACCATATCCGCCGCTTCTTAAAAGGCGATGAGGGCAGCCTTTCCGACTTCACCTATTATCTGAGAAGAAGCCCGGAGACACACGGTGTGATTAATTATCTTGCGGATCACGACGGTTTTACCCTGTATGACAGCGTTTCCTACGAACAGAAACACAATCTGGACAACGGCGAAGACAATATGGATGGTTCCAACGAAAACCTGACCTGGAACTGCGGCGCAGAAGGCGTGACCCGGAAACCGGCTGTGCGCGCGCTGCGTCTCCGCCAGCTGAAAAATGCCGTTCTCATGCTGATGACAAGCCAGGGAACACCGCTGATTTACGGCGGCGATGAATTCGGCAACAGCCAGAAGGGCAACAACAACGCCTGGTGCCAGGACAACAAAACCGGCTGGATCGACTGGAAAGCAGCCGCCCGGAATCCGGAGTTTGCCGCCTTTGTAAAAGCAGCAATCGCCTTCCGGAAGGCGCATCCGGCGCTGCACGGCGAACGCGAGCCGCGCCTCATCGACTACAAATCCTACGGCTGCCCGGATATGTCCTTCCACAGCCAGAGAGCCTGGTTCTCCCAGATGGAAAACACATGCCGTTTTATCGGCGTCATGTACTGCGGAAGCTATTTCCAGGATAAAGACGGCAACAAGGACGACGATCTTTATATTGCCTACAACATGCACTGGAATCCGCATGAGCTGGCACTGCCGTCCCTCCCGGAACAGAAGGTCTGGTATCTGACGGCCGACACCAACACACCGGAAGTCTTCCTGACAGAAGAAAATCAGAAAAAAGTCAGCGCAAAAACGGTCATCGTGCCGCCGCGCAGTATCATAATTTTAACAGGAAAGCAGGAGAAGAGGCAGAATGATGAAAGCATGGCAGCACTTTAAAACCATTACCACACACAAAATGTGGGTCATGCGGTACTGCTTCAAAATAGGACTGTACTGGCAGGGACTGACCCACGACCTCTCGAAATATTCGCCGACGGAATTTCTGGTCGGCATGAAATACTACCAGGGCGACCGGAGTCCCAATAACGCCGAGCGCGAAGACACCGGCATGTCAAAATCCTGGATGCACCATAAAGGGCGCAACAAACATCATTTTGAATACTGGATTGATTACGGTATCAATTGTGGCACCATCATCAAAGGCGTCCCAATGCCGCGCCGCTACGTTGCCGAGATGATTATGGACCGCATCAGCGCGTCCCGCGTCTACCTCGGAGACGCTTATACCGATCAGGCGCCGTACCAGTATCTCAAAAAAGGAATCGGCCACCTCTGGTTCGTCCATCCCGAGACACTCTCGCAGCTCGAATTTCTGCTGCGCATGCTCTCGGAACGCGGCGAAGACGATACCCTCTATTACATCCGCTACCACTTCCTAAAAGGTGACCCCGTCCCGCGAATGCACTGTCCTCAAGAATGCACCGTCTACGAAGAGGCCATCCGCAAGAAAGTGTTCCCGTCCACTCATTAAGGTATTGGACCCA
>ENA-OQMZ01000023-OQMZ01000023.1-human-gut-metagenome-genome-assembly--contig:-NODE-23-length-53233-cov-2.641453_pt1 | contig 53233 bp, 77 predicted proteins | sample MGYA00242621_ERZ504862 | MGnify/ENA primary metagenome ERZ504862 (study PRJEB26092, sample SAMD00036393) | human gut metagenome | host: Homo sapiens | study: EMG produced TPA metagenomics assembly of...
TATGGACAATATCGGTTTCGGCCTGAATCTGAAAAAGGTAGATAAATCTGTTATTGAGCAGAAGGTAAAAAGAATGCTGAAAATGGTAGGGCTGGAAGGCTTCGAAAAAAGAGATGTTACACTTCTTTCCGGTGGACAGCAGCAGCGAGTTGCCATTGCCAGAGCTCTTGTCAATGAGCCGAAGGTTCTTCTGCTGGATGAGCCACTCGGCGCACTGGATGCCAAGATCCGTAAGCAGATGCAGATCGAGCTGAAAAAGATCCAGAGAGAGGTAGGGATCACCTTTATCTATGTTACCCATGACCAGGAGGAGGCACTTTCCATGTCTGATACGGTAGTAGTCATGAACAACGGTGAGATCCAGCAGATCGGCAGCCCGACAGATATCTATAATGAGCCGGAGAACCGTTTTGTTGCCGGCTTTATCGGAGAGTCCAATATTATAGAAGGAACAATGATCAGGGATTTCCTTGTGGAGTTTGATGGCTTCCGTTTTGAATGTGTAGATAAGGGATTTGAGGACAACGAAGCCATTGAGGTTGTTCTTCGCCCGGAGGATCTGGATATTGTGGAACCGGATCAGGCCAAGATCAGAGGAACTGTACGGAACATTACGTTCAAGGGCGTGCATTATGAGATCCTGGTCGAGACGGAGCTTCGCACATACATGGTGCATACTACCGATTATGCAGAAGTGGGACGTGAAGTGGGACTGAAGTTTGGTCCTGAGGATATCCATGTTATGTGCAGAATGGGAGGATACTAATGAAACAGTTCAAGCATCTGATCAAGCCGTATATCATCTGGGCTTCGATCCTGATCGTGGTACCATTTGATCCTGATCGTGCTTTATGCATTACTCAGATGGAAATTGAAGTTCTGACCCTGCATTTTACATGGGCGAATTTGCAAAATTTCTGGAAGCTACATATTTAAGTGTTATCCTGAAATCCTTCCGCCTGGGTATCCTGACCACACTGATCTGCCTGGTCTGCGGGTATCCGCTGGCGTACATTATCTCCAAATATTCCGAAAAGGTGCAGAGCTTTCTGATCCTTATGGTCACCATTCCCATGTGGATCAACATGCTTCTCCGTACCTATGCATGGATGAACATTCTTTCTGACAATGGTCTGGTGAACAACCTTCTGAAAATGCTGGGAATCTCACCGATCACCATGATGTATACAGATTTTTCCGTTATCGTGGGCCTTGTCTGTAACTTTATGCCCTTTATGATCATTCCGATCCATACATCCTTAAGTAAAATGGACAAGTCACTGATCGAAGCGGCCAACGACCTTGGTGCCAATCCCTTCCAGACCTTCTGGAGGATCACCTGGAAGCTTCCATGCCAGGTGTGGTCAATGGTATCATGATGGTATTCCTTCTGTCCATATCAACCTTCGTTATTCCGAAGCTTCTCGGCGGCGGCCAGTACATGCTGATCGGTAATCTCATCGAGTCACAGTTTATTTCTGTAGGTGACTGGAACTTCGGAAGTGCCATCTCTCTGATCCTGGCAGTGATCATCCTGATCTTTATGAGCTGATGAAGAAGATGGATACTCAGGACGATTAAAGGAGGCAGGAGATGAAAAGAAAAAATACCATATTTTCAAAATTATATGTAGTGCTGTGTCTGGCATTTTTTTACCTGCCGATCCTTGTGACCATGATCTTTTCCTTTAACTCATCCAAGTCCCTGACCAGATTTACAGGATTTTCCCTGCGCTGGTACGGAGAGCTGATAAACAATATGGAGATCAGTAAGGCAGTTTATGTTTCGGTCACAGTGGCAATTCTGGCAACTGTTATTTCCACAGTGCTGGGAACCATCACAGCCATCGGACTTTCAAAATCCAGAAAGGTGCTGAAGGAGATGGTCCTTACCATCAATAACTTTCCAATTCTGAATCCGGAGATCGTAACCGCGATTGGTCTGATGCTGCTGTTTTCTTCGCTGGGAATGACGAAAGGCTATCTGACCATGCTGCTGGCACATATCGCATTCTGTACGCCCTATGTGATCACCAGTGTATATCCGAAGGTACGAAGCCTGGATCCGAACCTTGCCAATGCAGCCATGGATCTTGGTGCAACGCCATATCAGGCACTTACCAAGGTTATCGTGCCCATGATCAAAGAAGGGATTTTTGCGGGAGCGCTCCTGGCCTTTACCATGTCCTTTGACGATTTCGTAATTTCCTACTTTGTTTCCGGAAACGGAGTAAAAAATATATCCATTGTTGTATATAATATGACAAAGCGCATCAATCCCACCATCAACGCCCTTTCTACTATTGTGATCGTGGTCATTGTGCTGGTGCTTCTTTTTGCAAATCTGATCATGCCGAAGCTTCAGGCCTCCACCGTGAAAAAAATGGATCCGAAAAAAAGAAGGATCGTTGCGATTGTCACAGCTGCTGCGGTTGTTCTGGTATTGGGAAAGTGGACGATCGTAAGTCAGGGAAACCACGTGCTTCGTGTATATAATGCCGGAGAATATATGGACCTGAGTCTTCTGGACAAATTTGAGAAGCAGTATAACTGTACTGTTGTATATGAAACCTTCGAGTCCAATGAGATGATGTACACCAAGCTGGCCAGTGGTGAAACCTACGATGTTCTGGTTCCGTCAGATTATATGATCGAAAGACTGATCAAGGAGGAATATCTTCAGGCCCTTGACTGGAAAAAGATCCCAAACAGCAAAAATCTTCTTCCCGAGGTACAGAATAAGGACTATGATCCGGGAAATCGTTATTCCTGTCCGTATTTCTGGGGAACTGTAGGAATCCTTTATAATAAGAATGTAGTCTCTCAGGAGGATCTTGACAAAGAGGGCTGGAATATTCTCTGCGATGAAAATATAAGGGAGATCTTTATATGTATGATTCCGAAAGGGATTCCTTTATGATCGCCCTGAAAGCGCTGGGGTATTCCATGAACACAAAAAATCTTGATGAGATCCAGCAGGCTTATGAGTGGCTGATCCGGCAGAGAGATACCATGGATCCAATCTATGCAGGTGATGATGTGATCGACAACATGATCTCAGGAAACAAGGCAATGGCGGTTGTTTATTCCGGAGATGCTTCCTATATTATCAGCGAAAATCCGGAGCTTGGCTATTATACTCCGCAGCAGGGCACCAATACCTGGTATGATGCCATGGTCATCACCAAGGACTGTAATGAAGTAGATCTGGCTCATGAGTTCATCAATTTTATGCTGGATGATGAAAATGCTCTTTCCAATACCGAAGAAGTAGGATATACTTCTACTGTAAAGAGTGCATTCGAGGAGATGAAGAACGGAACTTATGAGGGAATTTCTTCCTATATTCCGCAGATCGACAATCCAAAGAATGAGATCTTCGGATACCAGAAGCCAAAGATCAAGCAGAAATTCGCAGAGCTTTGGACAAAGGTAAAAGCAAAATAACAAGACGTCAGAGAGAGACATGAAGGAGGTTCTATGAGATCAAAAAAAGCAGCAGCGATCATGTTATGTGCGGTACTTGGAACATCTATGATAACAGGTGTCAGTGTCAGTGCAAAGGATAAGGATGAACTGGTACTTTATACATGGGACGGAATGTTTCCGCAGGAAGTGCTGGATGATTTTGAAAAAGAAACAGGGACCAAGGTGGTATATTCCAACTTTGATACCGATGAGACCATGCTTGAGAAGCTTTCCCAGGCAAAGGGTGGCGATTACGATGTGGTAATTGCAGATGATTACATTATCGACAGCGCGGTAAAAGAGGGACTTGTCCAGAAGATCGACAAGGATACCGTTTCCAATTTTAAGAACATCAACTCCCTTTATCAGGGACAGTTTTATGATCCGGATGACGAATATACAGTACCTTACGGAGCAGGAATCCCACTGATCGTTTATGATCCGGAGCAGGTAGATATCGACATTAAAGGATACAAGGATCTCTGGATAAGTCTCTGGAGGATAGCATTGCCATCGTAGGTAATTACCGCGTGATCTGTGGCATCACACAGCTTTCCATGGGAGAGAGCATGAACGAAGAAGATGTATCCGTGATCGACAAGACCGGTGAGAAGCTGAAAGAGCTGGCACCGAACATTCGTATGATCCAGGATGACAATACACAGAATGCTCTTCTCAACGGAGAGGCAAGTGTGGCATTTCTTTATACATCACAGGTAACACAGGCGCTGAAGGATAATCCGGATCTTAAGGTGGTTTATCCGGAGGAAGGTCTTGGATTTGGTATTATGGGAATGTTTGTGCCAAGTGAAGCACCGAATGCGAAGGCTGCCAATGAATTTATCAATTATATCCTGGAGCCGGAAGTATCTGCACAGTGCATCAACTATATCGGATACTACAATACAAACAAGGCAGCAGATGATCTGGTAGACGAGAACCTGGTTGTTCCGGACAGCGTGACAAAGGGTGAGATCGTACAGAATGTAAGCCAGGAAGCAGAGCAGGAATACAATAAGATCTGGACAGAGTTTAAAGCTGCCTGCGATTAAGCAGACGGACCAGTAAGGGGGTTTTTCAGGTGGAGATATACAAAGGCACATCCGCTTTTTCCGGAATAGCCATTGGAAAAATACTGTATTACCACAGAGGCGAATATCAGATCCGTCAGTCCATGGTAGACAATGTAAAAAAGGAGCTGGATCGTCTGGATAATGCAAGAACAGCGGTAAAGAACCAGATCCAACATATGTATAAAAACGGAGCACCCCTCCCCAAAGAGCAGGAGCTGACCTTGAAACGGCAGCTGAAGCTCTTAAGTGGCGGCAGCTTCCAGCGGGCCGTGGAAAGCATGATCACGACAGAAAAGGTCAGTGCAGCTTACGCAGTCCAGACAACCAGGGATGAGCTTGCAAATGTGTTCCGCAAGCTGGAGGACGAGGCTGTCAAAGAACAGATCGAAAATATCAGGGAGATCTCCGAGCTGCTGATCGGCGCCATGGGTGGCTCCCATGCACGGATCAATCTGGGAGATGAGCCGGTGATCCTTGCAGCAGAGCAGCTTTCCCCCAATGAACTTCTGGAGATGAACAAAGCCAGTCTTCTGGCGATAGTCATGCATCAGGGGTCTGTTATTTCCCATGTATCGATCATGGCAAAATCCATGGAAGTCCCCACCTGGTCGAGGTGGAGATACAGAAAGAATGGGATGGCCATATGGCTATTGTAGATGGGTATACCGGAACACTGTATATCGATCCGGAGCCGGAACTTCTTAAGGAATATGAGATCCGTCATGCAGCAGATAAGGAAGAGCGGGAAGAACTTTTGAGACTTCGGAACCAGAAGGATATCACAGCCGATGGCAAGGAGATCAAGCTTCTGGCAAACATCGGAAATCTGGATGATCTGAATACGGTTCTTTATTACGGAGCAGCAGGTATCGGCCTTCTTCGAAGTGAATTCCAGTATCTCGGAAGAGAGAATTATCCAAGAGAGAATGAGCTGTTCCGTGCCTATAAAAAAGTAGCCGAGGATATGGATGACGTCCGGCAGTGATCCGTACCGTGGACCTGGGGGCAGGACCGTCAGGCAGAATATATGGCGATTCCTGATGAGGTCAATCCTATGATGGGAAACCGCGGCATCCGCCTCTGCCTGGATCGCAAAAAAATGTTCAAAGCGCAGCTTCGGGCTATTTACCGTGCAAGTGCCTATGGAAATATCAACCTGATGTATCCGATGATCACGTCCGAGGATGAGCTGGATGAGATCGAGAAGCTGATCCGTGAGGTAAAAAAGGGCCTGGATGAGAAGAACATTCCTTACAAAAACATCCGTACCGGATTATGATCGAAACACCGGCAGCGGTCATGATCAGTGAAGAACTTGGAAAACGTGTGGATTTCTGAGCCTAGGAACCAATGACCTGACCCAGTATACCCTGGCTATGGACCGGCAGAATCTTCTTTTGAAGGATAAATACAACGATCATCATCCGGCGCTTGTAAAGATGATCCGCATGGTAACAGAGGCAGGACATAAGTCAGGATGTGAAGTTTACATATGCGGAGAGCTGGCAGCAGATTCCAATCTTACAGAAGCTTTTATCCAGATGGGAGTGGACGGCCTTTCCGTTGTTCCTGCCTGTGTACTTCCAGTGCGAAAAGCGATCCGCAGCTCCTATGCGGATGAGGCAAACCGGCCGGAAGAAGCAGTAAAAGAGAAATAATATCCGGAAAAATAAAAATCCTGAGAATTTCTATGTTGATATCTGTTGATATCTCACATAGGATCCTCAGGATTTTTTGACGGAATCTTTCACTCACGGCTTATTGCTGTTCTAAATTGAAGCAGTGCGTGGAAGCATATCTGTTCCGGTTAAAGTTATCGAAGTCCAAGCACCTGGGCGGTTTCCGAAATAAACTCCGGTGTGGTACCACAGCATCCGCCGATCACGGAAGCACCGTTGTCCACCAGCACCTTCATATAACCTGCAAAATCCGCAGGGGTCATGCTGTAAACTGCATTTCCAAGATCATCGATCTGGGGCATTCCCGCATTGGGTTTGGCAATGACCGGAATGGAAACGTTTTCTTTGATATTGCGGATAACCGATACCAGCTGATCCGGGCCAACCGAGCAGTTGATGCCGACAGCGTCTGCACCTGCAGCTTCCAGGGACATGGCAGCCTCTATGGCATTTCCGCCGCTGAAGATACTTCCATCTGCTTCTACAGTCACGGTACAGATGATAGGAAGCTCGCAGACACTCTGGCAGGCGTCTACAGCAGCCAGTGTCTCCTCGATATTGATCATGGTTTCCGCTACGATCAGGTCCACACCTGCATCACGGAGATAGCCGATCTGTTCCTGATAGACTTCGAAGGCTTTTTCGTAAGTCATGTCACCGGCGGTGCCATCATCTTGCCTGTGGTGGTGATATCACCTGCTACGAAAACACCCTCCGGTGCGATCTCCTTTGAATAGCCTGCCAGGGTATGATTGATCTGTTCAATCTGATCCTCCAGTCCGTGCATAGTGAGGTTAATGCGGTTTCCTCCGAAGGTAGGTGCATAGATGATATGGCTTCCCGCCTCGATGTATGCCTTCTGCAGAGACTGGATCACATCCTTGTGCTCAAGCACCCAGCTCTCTGTGCAGACACCACGCGGCATGCCGGCCTTCATCAGGTTGGAGCCGGTAGCACCATCCAGCAGCAGGACATGATCTTCGGTCAGTTTCTGAAATTCCTGTTTTGTCATATGTTTATATCCTCCTTATGGCAGCCAATCACGGTTGGCAAAAAATAAGGCTCCTCCTGTAACCGCTGCACTCATTGCCGTGGGTTTATTTTAACACAGGGAATAAAAATAATCTATCCTGTTTCTGGGACAGGAAATAAAAAATAATAAAAATTAGGCAAATTGTACATATTTAACGACTTTTCTGTATAAGTTTTAAAATTAAATGCGACAAGAGGTATTAAACCTCTGCCGCATTTATTTTTTTACACAAAAAGCAGAATGCGGTAGAGCCTAAAAACTCTTACCGCATTTTTTATTTACAAAGGAAAGGAGAATGAGAACGTGGCAAGGAAATATAAAAGATTGAATTATGAAGACCGAAAAGCCATTGAAGCGATGTGCAAACAGGGAAAGCGTGCAGAAGAGATAGCGGAAGCAATGGACGTTCACAGAGCCACCATCTACCACGAACTGAAAAGAGGTGGCGCAGAAAATGGAAACCGAAAGCAGTACAGCGCAGACATGGCACAGAAGGCAATATAATTTGTTCCCCGAAAAGGATCGGGGAAGTACATGCAAAAGATGCATAGCCTGCACATCTTATCAATGGGAAGAATAGTTCAGAGGATAGAAGCCGAAACGGGGCGCAAGCCCCGTCCGGTCACGATGGCAACGTGATCGCTGACGATGGCAAGCTGATAGCCGTCCGATGAACACTGTGGAAAAATAGCGGCGGGCATAGACTGCCAGAATTCTATGCGGATGTTCAACAGGTTTTCAGATGCTTTTTAATGCGAAAAGCAACAACGCAGCGTCAGATGTTGCCGGAAGGGGTGTGGTGATATATATGACTGCGCTGATCAGCGCAGATTGATTATGCCGAAAGGCGGTACATAGAAAGGAAAATGAACAGATGACAGCAACAGAAGAAAGACCAGTGCAGATTTTGGAACTATTCGGAGGAATAGGAAGCCCGCGATGTGCATTGCGAAATCTGAAGATACCAACAAAAGCGATCGACTACGTTGAAATTGATGAAAAAGCAGTCCGATCTTATAACAATATGTTCAGTGAAGAACTGCTATACAAAACACAGTCTGTTGTGGGATGGAATCTGAAGCCGGACATTTTAATACATGGAAGTCCGTGTCAAGATTTCAGCATAGCCGGACATCAAAGAGGGGCAGACGAAGGAAGTGAAACAAGATCGAGTTTGATGTGGGAAACGATTCACATCATTGACCAGATGGGAGAATGGAAACCGAAATATGTAATCTGGGAAAATGTGAAAAATGTGACATCGAAACATATGATCGCGAATTTTGTGCGTTATCAAAAGAAGATGGAACGAATGGGCTATACAAATAATTACGATGTTTTAGATGCAAGAGAATTCGGACTGCCACAAGCACGCGAAAGAGTGTTCACGATCAGTTGCCTGAATGGTGAAAAATTTGATTTCACAAGCCTGATCAGGACGCCTATGCGTAAATCAGCGAATTTTTGGAAGATAACGAAAACGTTCCGGAAGTATATAACGTCACACAGCCATCTGTATATAACGTGATCGGCGCGTCTGGGATAAAAAGGGCGACAGTGATCAAAGACTTTGCTTATACGATTACAACGCGACAGGATAGAACACCAGCGCAGGTGATTGACTGTGGATCAGGAAGATACCGATACTTGACAGAACGGGAATGCTGGCGACTGATGGGATATACAGACGAAGAATTTGAAGCTGCGAAAGCTGTACATGAGAGAAAAGGAAGATATTACATGACACTGTATAAGCAGGCGGGGAATAGCATAGCGGTTCCGATATTTGAAAGCATCTTCCGAAAGATAATTCTGAGAGAGGAGAAAACAAAGAAGGATGACAGTGAACGTCAGGAAGGCGATGCGGGACGTTAGAAAAGCAGGGTAATATAAAAGCCTTCTGGTATGCTTGGCGGCACCAGAAGGCTTCACGGTGGCTTCAGGACGATGCCCGAAACCATAGTACACATCGAAGATATTGTACACCGGACAGCCTGAAAAGTCAATGAATCCGCGCTTTTCTGGACTTCCTAAAGCGACCTTGTAATGGATACTAACAATTCAACTAAAGGAAGTAAAGGGAATGAGAAAGAAAAGAAGGAAGGCTGTATATGTCCCTTACGACTATGAAGCAGCATACAAGAATAGTCTGGATAAGATGGAGGAAGCAAACGAAGAAAGGATCCTGAAGGAAGGCAAGGTGAAAAGCATCTATGCAACGAAGGAGATCCGATCAGGCGATCAGCTGGAAGTGGAAATCTATCCAGAGTTTACAAAGGGACAGAAAGATCAGATCCCGGATGAAGGGAAAAGAAAAAGGCAAAGACAGGCACAGAAGAATCTGAACGATAAAAACAGTAAAAAGATGTGCGAAAGGGTGATCGGTGAGAACTTCACGGATAGAGATATATGGGCGACATTCACATACACGGATGACAATATGCCCGCTTCGATGGAAGTAGCAACGAAGAACATGCAGAACTATATCAGGCGACTGAATTACCAGCGAAAGAAGCAGGGATTGAGCAATGTAAGATATGTGTATGTCACAGAATGCAGTGAAAAAGGACGCTGGCATCATCACATCGTTATGGATGGCGATGTGGATATGGACACAGTTGAAGCGGTCTGGAATCTTGGAAAAAGAAATGAGATCAGAAGGCTTCAGAGGGATGAAAACGGTCTGGTCGGAATGGCAAGGTACATCACGAAAGAGAAAAGCAAAAAAGGCAAGTATCAAAAGACATGGTGTGCATCAAAGGGACTGCGGAAACCGAAAGAAAAAGTCAATCATTACAAAACGAAACAGAAGGATGTGGACAGGATCGTAAAAGGAGATCTGAATGTCTGCGATCATTTGATGAAATGGTATGGCGATAAATATGATTTTGCTGAAGCAGAAGTGAAATACAACACGTTCAACGGCAGGTTCTACATATACGGGCGGATGCGGTTGAGGAAAGGAACGGCACATGACAAGGGCAAGAAGTAGGAGAACGGCACGAAGAAAGATCAAAAGACTGATCAGGAAGACTTTGAAGATCGTATGTGCTGCATGGGATTTCATTGCAAGGAATCCGGCAATGCTTGCGATGCCACTGATCATTTTCCTGTTGGTGTTGACAATACAAATGCACGAATTTGAAAAGCAGGTGCAGGCGTGGGATCAGGAGATCAGGCAGCAGCAGGAGCAGATCGAAGAATTGTATGATCGGCAGGATCCAGTGGAGCAGACAGACATGACGGATGTATATGGATGCAAAAGTCTGTATGGTACATATGATTTTCCATGGAATACAATGTCGCAGGACTGGGGGAGCGATCAAGTGACAGGATTTTATTATCATGAAATATCTGAAGAATGCAAGGCAGCAGGCGGAGAGTTACCGACGATCATTCAGGTATACACATACATTGTATGTGAACAGAATGGCGTCGATTATGAAATGGTTTTTGCATTGATCGAACAGGAATCCAGATGCAGATGGGAGCTGAAGGCGACAATGGAACGTCAATCGGTTTGATGCAGGTATCGGAAAAATGGCACATGCAAAGGATGGAAGAATTGGGAGCGTATGACCTGAAGAATCCATATCAGAATGTGTTGGTTGGCGTGAATTATCTGTCAGAAATACAGAACGATCTTCGTGGAACAGTATCAGATGAAGATCTTCCGCACTATACACTGGCAGTTTATAACTACGGGAAGCGGGGCGCAAAAGCGAATCTGTGGGATCAGGGCGTTGTGAAGTATACATACAACACGAAGATTATGGATCGAGCGCAACAGCTGAAGGAAGAGAAAAAGAAAGCAGAGGAGGGACGCAGATGATCAGGAGCATCGCAAAGAAGATCCAGCACATGATCCGTATGATCAGGATCCAGCAATGCCATCGCTGCTGCCTGTTCTGCAAATATTGGAACATATGCAAGGAGGAAGAAGAGTGAATCGAAGATACGCAAGAAGAAGCGAGGATACAGAGCAAATGAGCGTCATGGACTGGGCGCGATGGAACCAGAACGCACATCCGGAACTGGAACTGCTGCATCATTGCCCGAATGGGGGAGCCGCAACAAAGCAGAAGCGGTGAAACTGCAACAGATGGGCGTGAAAGCTGGGATTCCGGATCTGTGTCTTCCGGTTCCAATGGGAATGTACAACGGTTTGTACATTGAAATGAAATACGATACCGGAAGACTGGAAGACAGCCAGAAGAAAATGCTGAAGGCACTGGCGGCAGCAGGACATTACTGCACAGTTTGCTATGGGCAGAAGAAGCGATCCGGGTACTGCAAGAATATATCAACCTGAAGAAAATTGATGCTGGAAAAAGAGAAGATACAATGTCAGAACAGAATCTGATGATTAGAAAGAACGGGAAAGTGAAATGTATTATTTTCAAAGAGTAGAAGAAAGATCCAAACAGGCAAGGAAAGCACTGAAAAACTGCGAACTGGCGCAAAGGCAGAAAAAATTCGGATTCAAGGAAGCAGTGATCAGCAGCCGCGGAGAATGTACCGGATGCAGAAATGCAGATGACGGGGAGCTGGATCGAAAGTGCAAGCGTTGCCAGTATAACGAATACTATGAAGCGAAGTGATTACGCTTTTTCTTGCGGCGGCTGCATATGCAATCACTGTGCGAACAGCGTGGAAACGATAGACAACTGCACCGGAGAAGCAAAAGAACCTTGCTTCGTATGCGATGAGTGCAGATGGTATGACGGAGATACGAAGAATCCGGATAAATGGAAACAGGAATGTGATGAATATATCATCACAGAGGAGCAGGCAAAAAGAAACAGAAAAAAATTCAAAATTGTGAAATAGGAGGTACACATCATGAAAACAATCGCAATTATGAACCAGAAAGGCGGGATCGGCAAAACAATGACGGCGGCTTCGATCGCTTACCTGCTGGGAGAAGAGCAGGGAAAGAAGGTGTTGCTGGTCGATGCGGATCAGCAGGGCAATGTATCAATGCTGTACGATAGATACAAACCGGAAGGATCGGGATGTCCGAATTACTGGAAAGACACAGAAGCGTCGGAGGATCTTACAAGACAACAGACCTGATCCAGACAACACCGTATCACAATATTGACATCATCACAGCGAATGGATATTTAATGCGGACGAACATGAACCTGTTGCTGAACGAAAAAGAAGATCAGATCCTTCGTTTTGCAGCTGCAATGCTGGAAGTGCAGGATGTATATGATTATTGCGTGGTTGATTGCGGCTTACTGCTGGATATGACCGTGACGAATGTTTTGGTGGCGACGGATCTTGTGATCCTTCCGGTTAAGATCGGCGGATTTGAAATTGAAGCGATTGCGAATATGGATGAACAGCTGGAAGATCTGCGAAGCCTGAATGACCGGATCCGCATGAAGATTTTAATGACCATGCGACAGAAGAACCAGACAAGCTTCAGGTGGAAGCGTGGCTGAAAGAATCATCTGGACAAGATTGCTTCGTGACAGCTGTTAGAAGATCTATCATTGCAGAAAAAGCGACAATGCAGCGCGTGCCGCTTCCGAAGTTTTCTAAAAATTGTATTGTGACACAGGATTATCGGAATGTTGTGACAGAACTGCTGAAAGATATGGAGGGATAGACATGGAAATTGATGGACAGGTAACGATTAGCCTGAAGACATTTAACCAGCTTCAGGACAGGGCAAAGCAGGCAGACGAACTGAAAAAGAAAATGCAGGATCTGCAAGAGGAGATCACAGACATTATTGATCAGATTGACGAATCGGAAGCAGAACCGATCTTTCGTGAAATTGATGATAGTAATATGACGGATAAACAGATACAGAAAAGGTTCGATGAAGCGATTGCGAAGTTTAGGATCGTTCTGGATCCGGAGAAGACAAAGCGTTTGATTCAGAAGTACATAGAAAAAGACAGAAGTGATTCACACGCGGATGTGAAGAACGCAAGCCGGAAGGTGCTGGAACAGATAACGATCATGATGAAAGCAGAGGAGGAATAAACATGGCAGCAGGATGGAGCGTAATGGATGCCTTAAATAAAAACAGCAAGGCAGCAGCAGAAGAGAAACCGAAAGCAAGATTCCGGACACGGGACATTAGCATCCGGAAGATTTACAGCAATGACAGAAATTTTTATTCGATGCCGGGAATTGAACAGCTGGCACAGGAGATCTTGGCGGTTGGTCTGATGGAGAATATGACAGTGGCATATGCGCCGTGTGAACGCGGAGAATATAAGATCATCGCCGGGGAAAGAAGATGGCGCGCATTGAATTTGTTACTGGAAAAGGGATATGAAGATTTTGAAACGGTGACATGCCAGATCAAAAGCGCAGCTGAAGAGAATGAAGAAATGGTACAGCTGATCATTGCGAATGCGTATCGTGACAAGACGATCGTGGACATGTTGGAAGAGGAAAAACGCCTGAAGGAATCGCTTCAGTACATGAAGGATAATGGATTGACGCTTCAGGGGTACAAACTGGACAGCGGACGTCTGCGTGATGTGATCGCTTCAATCATGAACACGACCGGAACGAAGATTGCACAGATTGAAAGTATTAACAAGCATTTGATTCCGGAATTTTCGGCAGAACTGAAAGAAGGTCGCCTGACCTTCTCAGCAGCATATGAAATTAGCGGAATGGCAGAGGATAAGCAGATGGAACTGCTGGAAAAGTACAAAGAAGGCGGGCTGTCATTAAAAGAAGTGAAACAGGCAAAGAAAGAGATCGAAGAAGCAGCAGAGAAAGCAGAAATTCCGGGACAGATGAATTTGCCGGAAGATCCGGAGGAATGGGAGCAGGAGGAAGCAGAAGAGGAGCAGGAAGAAGAATGGCAGCAGGCACATCCGGAAAGCATCACATCACTTTGCTATTCATGCCAGCGATATTCAGAATGCAACGTGAAAACAGGGACATGTCAGGACTGTGATCGTTATGTTGATAAGGCGGAAGCTGAAAAGACGCCGGAACAGCGATATGGCGAGGAACAGGCGGCAATCGACAGGGAAACGGCGAAAAAGCTGACTGAAATGAAACAGGAAGAAAAGATGCAGAACCTACCTTCGGATGAAAAGAAAGCGCGAATGATGCGGGTGTCGGCGGAACTGTTCAAAAACATCAAAGAAGGAAAGATCCGTCACATGATTGTAAAAGAGGAACAGGCAGGATACAGAGAAAAGGAAATTTTGACGCTGCTTGCATTCTGCGATGGAAGGTCAACAGGCGAACAGATGCGTGTGTGCATTACATGCGCAGACAATGCGCAGACATCCAGTGCGATCATTGAAGGATATGCTGTCATCGGGATCATGGATGTCTACGATGCGGAAGCACTGGGATTGATTGACTTGGGGGATGAAGACTGATGGCAGATAAAGATAAATTTATAAAACCAGAATTGAAGACATACAGTGCAAAGAAGTTGCTGACACAGGATAGACTGATGAATGCTATGAACGGAATTAGAGAAATCCAGACGCAGCTATGGAAAACGATGCCGGATGATCAGTATGAAAAGCTGGAACCGGAATTGACACAGCGATCGCTGCAATGATGGCGCATATGTGCGGGGTGATGCCCGCACACGCGCAGCCGGATCAGGAAAGCAGTCAAGATATCCTGATGCCTGCAACATAGGAAAGGAGAACGACATGGAAAAGAAATTCAATGAAGAAGCGTACAGAAACGGATCAGAAGTTGTTTGCGACGCCTGCGGATCTGTAATTGAACACATAAATGTGAAAACGAGAGTTATTGCAAGACAGGCAGAGGGCTTCAACGTAACAGAACAGTATTTTACCTGTCAGGAATGCGGAAAGAAATACACAGTGCTGATTGTAGACCATGAAATGCAGTTTTTGATTCAGAAACGGCAGCAGGTAGAACGACAGATCAAATTGCATAGACAGATCCGGAGCAGGGCACAGACAATCCAGCGTTTGATCATGAAAGATGAAAAAATCAAGAAGCAGCAGGAAGAAAGAATGATTATGCTGAAGGAACAATATAAGGAGGAAATCGGATCATGATGCAGATGAACATCGAAAGAATGATAAATGCAACAGGATCGTTGCTGATCTGGCTTGTGATGATACTGGCAGCAGTGATTCTTGCGGGACTGATCGTAATTACAGTAAAGGCAATCGGTCGGGGCATTAAAGATATGGACAGGAAAGGGGAAAAGAAAGATGCAGATAACAACACTTCCGAAAGATGATGTAAAAAGAGGAGAAATCTATTATATAAGCCGGGGCGGATACAACACAGGGAGCGAACAGCAGGCAGACAGACCGGGCGTGATCGTCAGTAATGATAAAAATAATAAAAATAGTCAGACACTGGAAGTTGTATATTTGACGACGCAGCCGAAGAATGAACTTCCGACACATTGCACGATTCGATCAACAGGGCGCGTCAGCACTGTTTTATGTGAACAGATCCACACAGTCGCTGTGGAACGCATTGGGAAATACATCGGAGTGTGTACAGCGCAGGAGATGCAGAACATCGACATAGGGCTGATGATCTCGATCGGTTTAGGCGATGGGGGGGCGACAAAGGACAAAACAGTTTGTTGCTGATCAGAAAGAAGAGAAAAAAACAGAGGAGAAAAAGACGGAAACGAAAGTCCAGATGGAAACAAACGAAGAACTGATCAAGACAAGGACGGAAAGAGATATATTCAAGAAGCTGTATGAACAGATGACCGAAAGGCTGTTAGAAAGGCGAGAATGAGCAAAACACAGATTGTACTTGCAACAGGGGAAGTATACGACGTTGAAGACAAAGGAGAAAGAAGAATACTAATTCCAGTGGGATACATAAAGCAGGAGGAAGAAAAACATGAACAAAGTGATTTGATGGGACGTTTAACACGGGATCCGCAGGTGAGATACACACAGGGACAGGATTCAATGGCGATTGCAAGATTTACGCTTGCGGTCGATCGAAGGGGCAGAAAACAGGAAGGTCAGCAAGATGCTGATTTTCCTTCTTGCGTTGCTTTTGGGAAAAGCGCGGAATTTGTGGAAAAGTATGTGCATCAGGGAACGAAGATTGTATTGACTGGGCGGATCCAGACGGGAAGCTACACAAATAAAGACAATATCAAAGTATACACGACGGAAGTGATCGCAGAAGACATTGAATTTGCAGAAAGCAAAGCGGCAGCAGAAGGATCCGGAGGAACAGGAGGACATCAAAAACCGGATCAGACGGAAAATGATGGATTTATGAATATACCGGAAGGCATCGACGAAGAATTGCCTTTCAATTAAGCGAAAAGGAAGGATGTGACGATATGGGGCTGAAAGAAGCGTTTAGAAAAGTAGGACAGGCGATCGAAGAAACAAAAATGAAGATCGGAATGAAAAATAACAAAAAAGGCGGAATTCAGATCGAAGAAAAAGACCAGAAGACAGAAAAGGTAATTCCTATAAATGATATTCCGCTACCGGAAGAAAAAAAGGAAACAGAAGATGCAGAAATCCGAAAAATCGAAGATCTTCCGGCATATGAAGACAGAAAATTCTATATTGCGGCTAAAATGCAGGTCGAACCGGAGGAAGTGGAAAAAGTGATCAGAAAAACAGAAGCGGAATGGAATCTGTCGCCGGATAAGGCAGCGGAAACATTGAAAATGATCAGTGATGCAGCTGTAAAGCTGAATATGGTGTTTACGGAAATAATGGAAAATATACGGCAGGTAGCTGACAAAATATCAGAGGTTTTCAGACGTATACATGAAAATAATACGATGACAGAAGCACAGATCAGAAAAAGAGAATTATGGCGGCGATATTATGAGGAGAAAAGCCAGATGTCAAACAATGAGCGCAGAAGGCGAGGAATTCCGATGGTAAAACGACCAAAACGGCAGCAGTATAGACCACCGAAAAAGAAGACGACAAAAGGATAATAAAGGAAGGATGGTGTGGCAAATATGGAGCAGGAAAAGGAAAAGAATGAAGAAACCTTCGTGAAGAAGGTGGTGCAGACAGCACTGGAAGCGGAAAGACAGATCCGCAGGCAGCAGGTACTGCACAACACGCGGATGCTGATGGAAGAATACATCGAAATGAAAAGACATATTGAAAGCGCAGTATCAGAGGAAGAAGAACTGAAGGAAGAACAGTATGATGTATTCAGAGGAGAAGGCGCACATCTTGGAAGCGTTCGCAGATCAAAAATGAAGACAGCGATGATGATTGCGAATATTGACAGAGCAATGGAAGAACTGCGGGCAGAATATGAAACGAAAGAAATGGTATACAAATACGATGCATTTAAGATGCATTATATTGATGGGGTATCGTATGAAGAGATTGCAGACATCCAGAACTGCGGAAAGAACACACCGTCCAGATGGTCAAAAGAATTGATCAGGAAAATGTCAGTGAAGTTATTCGGGATAGATGGCGTTGAAAAATATTAAAAAAGAAATCCTTTTTGCTTTTCTTTTTGGGGAAAAGTTGGGGAAAAGCTGGGGTTTTAATGGTGGAATGAAAGATGTAAACTGATAGCGTGGAAAGTTGCAAGAAGCGATTGTACAGAAATGTGCAGTCGCTTTTTTATTGCCATTTCCACGCCCTTCTGAACACTGCGACGGGCATCTGCAAAGATGCCTGCGTGCAGTGTGTATATAGCACGAAAGAAGGTGGTACATAGTGCTATTACACAGATGTAAATGCGGGGCATTGATACCGCAGGAATTACGCCTGTGTCCGGACTGCGAAGCAAAGGAAAGCGACAAGATGTCAAGGCATATGGAATACAATCTGCGCCGAAGAAATAAGAAAGCAGCGGCTTTCTATGTGTCGGCGGAATGGCGCAAAGTACGGGCGTTTGCACTGTCTTTATATGACAGCTTGGATATGTATGCGTACTATGTTCAACACAAGATTGTTGTGGCTGACATGGTACACCACATCACGGAGATAGAAGAAGACTGGACACAATGCTTGAACGTGGAAAACCTATTCCCATTAAGCAATGCAAACCACGGGATAATCAGTGCGCTGTACAAGAAGGATGAAGCAACGAAAAGACAGACGCAAGAGCTGTTGCGGAACATTATCCGGCAGCACTGGAAAGGGGTAGGGGGTATCGAAAAAGTTTTGACCGGGCTTGATTAGTCGCGCCCCCTCTATTCTGTGGAGAAAACTCCCCACGGAAATTTCAGATATAAGGGCAAACGGTCATGTGTCAGATTCTGACACAATCCGCAAGGAAAAGCAGCGGGAAAGGAGGTCGATATAAATGGCAGGACAACGACAGCCGATCGCGCTGGTACAAGCAAAAGGAAAGAAACATCTGACAAAGGCAGAGATCGCAGAAAGAGAACGGACAGAAGTGAAAGCACCGTCGGACAGAGTGACGCCGCCGTCATACCTGACAGCTACGCAGAAAAAGGCATTCAGAAAAACGGTGAAAGAACTGCGGGCGATCGACCTGATTTCAAACTTGGACGTGGAAGCACTGGCGCGGTTAGTAATCGCGCAGGAGAAATACAGAGAAGTGACAGAAACGATCGCAAAGCAGCAGCTAATGGTAACTGTGGCATACGACACAGGGAAAAAAGATGCAGAAGGCAATCCGATCATGGCGGAACATGAGGTTGTGAACAGTCAGGTGGAACGTCTGGCGATCATTCAGGACAGGTATTTCAAGCAGTGCCGACAGGGTGCAGCAGATTTTGGACTGACAGTATCGTCAAGATGCCGCCTGATTATTCCAAAAGCACCGGAAGCACCGAAGACAAACAAATTTAAAGACAAGTTTGCGTGATGATGCGATGCAGGACAGAACGACACAGTACGCTGCGGATGTCCTTGCGGGAAAAATAATTGCCGGGGATCTGGTAAAACTTGCCTGCAAGCGTCATCTGGACGACATCGAAAAGTCAAAGGCTGCGCCATATAAATACTATTTTGATGTGGAGCAGGCGGAAAGAATCATTGAATTCGCTGAAACATTGACCATCGCAGAAGGCGAAGAGGAAGAACAGGTCGAATGTTACGCATTCCAGTGTTTTATTCTCGGAAATCTGAACGGATGGCGGACAAAAACAGGCGGACACAGAAGATTCCGAACATCATATGTGCAACTTGGAAGACAGAACGGCAAATCTTTTCTGAATGGAATTCTGGCTGCATATTACGGAAATTTTGAGAAGTACAAATACGGTCAGATATACTGCACAGCAACGAAAAAGATCAGTCGCTGATCGTATTCAATGAAATTGTGAAGTTTATCCGGTCGGATCCTGATCTGGATGAATGTTTCAATGTACACGAACACAACAGCACAATAGATTGTTTGCTGACGCATAGCAAAATAAAGGCACTTTCAGGAGATACGAAGTCAATCGACGGATTCCGCCCGTATCTCGGAATTGTTGATGAATACCATGCACACAAAAATGACCAGATGTACAAACTTCTGGAAGGCGGAATCAAGAAGATGAAATCTGCGTTGATCAGCGTGATCACGACAGCAGGGTTCGATCTGAAGTCGCCATGCTATGCGCTGTATGAATATTGCGTGAAGGTACTGAAAGGCATTGCACACAATGATTCACAGTTTGTATACATCGCACAAATGGATGAAACAGACGACATGTGGACGCCGAAGAACTGGATCAAGGCGAATCCGATCCTGCAATATGATCTGGAAGCACTTGAAAACATGGTTCCGATTGCTGAAACAGCGAAAGAAATGGGCGGATCCAGTTTGCGCGATTTCATTGTGAAACAGCTGAACATGTGGATTCAATGGACGAATGATGTCTATCTGAAAGACATGGAATTGTGGCAAAATGGCGCGACAAAGAAGACACTAGAGGATTTTCGGGGACAGAAGTGCTATGTGGGGCTGGATCTTTCTGCTGGTGGAGATTTGACATCACTGGCGATCGTATTTCCGTTCTTGAAAGATGATGTCAGAAAATATTTTGTTCATGCACACAGTTTCATACCGAAAAGAAGGGTTGAAGAACATATCAAAACAGACCGGACGGAATATGACTTATGGATCCGCGACGGACTTGTGACGGTAACAGAAACGATGGGCGGGGTAAAAACTGACTATCGGTATGTTTTAACCTACTTGGAAAAAATCATCACCGATTATGAACTGGATGTGCAATTTATTCTTTACGATCCGCATAATGCGTCAGCTTTCTTGACAGATCTGGAAGCGTTGGGATTCGACAGCGTGGCTGTAACACAGTCAGCAAAGGCACTGAATGATGCAACGGTTGACTTCAGACTTGAAATTGAATCAGGAAATGTGGAACACGATGGAAACGCGATGATCAAATGGTCGATCGCGAATGCAAAGACAACTTCCAACAGTTTCGGAGAAATCAAGATCGACAAAGAGTATCAGACAGAACGAATCGACGTGATAGATGCGATCATTGACGCATGGACAGCTGCAATGAAAGGCGAAGTGAAACAGAATACAGCAGAATCGGTCGAAGAATGGCTGAAACTATATGAAGCAAGTAAGAAAAAACAGGCGAGGGGGTGATGCAGGGTTGAATGTATGGCAGAAGTTCAAAGGATGGATTGCAAAAAAAATGAACTTCACCGTGGAAACATCACCAGCGATGAAGGAAGAATCATTTCTTGAATGGCTTGGTGTGAAAAGAAAAAACAAGGATGTGATGGCGGAAGTAACGTACTTCACATGTTTGAAAATGATGTCTGAAACGCTGGCAAAAATACCGTGGAAATATTATCAAAAAACTGAAAAAGGGATCATTGAACCAGAACTGTCGGATGTTGCGAAACTGCTGAAAAACAGACCGAATCCGTTTATGACGCCCACAGCTTTCTGGAATGCCGTGGAAATGAACCGAAATCACTTCGGAAATGCGTATGTATATGTCAGGTCGAAGTTCAAAAGAAAAAAATACGGCGGAGAATACAAAGTCATGGACTTGTGGATTATGCCGTCGAACTGCGTGCAGATTGTAGTGGATGATGAAGGATACTTCGGAGGAAGAGGAAAGATCTGGTATGTCTACAACGATAAATACAGCGGGCAGCAATATGTGTTCGGGACAGATGAAGTTCTGCATTTCAAGACATCACACAGCTTGGATGGTATTACGGGGCTTCCTGTGCAGGCGATATTGAAGACGACTGTGGAGGGCGCAGCGGCATCACAGGACTATCTGAACAGCTTATATGAAAGCGGACTGACTGGGAAAGCAACACTGGAATACACAGGAGATCTGAACAAAGATTTAAAAGAAAAACTGGTGCAGGCATTTGAAGAATTCGGATCAGGCGCAAAAAATGCAGGAAAAATCATTCCGGTTCCGCTTGGGATGAAGCTGACGCCACTGGATATTAAACTTTCGGACAGTCAGTTCATCGAACTAAAGAAATATTCAGCACTTCAGATCGCAGCTGCATTCGGAATCAAGCCGAATCAGATCAATGATTACACAAAATCTTCGTACAGCAACAGCGAAATGCAGCAGTTGTCATTCCTAACAGACACGATGCTTTTTGTATTAAAGCAGTACGAAGAAGAGGTTAATTATAAGTTATTGACAGATGAAGAAGCCTTCAGCGAAGGAAAATATTACAAACTGAATGAAAAAGTTCTGCTAAGAACTGACAGCAAGACACAGATGGAGATTTTCGCAACAGGTGTCCAGAACGGAATTCAAAAAGTGAATGAATGCCGACGAAAACTGGATCTGATGGATGCAGAAGGCGGTGATCAGCTGATCGTGAACGGAAATTATATTCCGATCACAGAAGTTGGAAAGCAGTACGAAAAAGCGGGAAATGCACAGCAGCAAAGCGTGCTTCCTATACAGCCGGAAACGGATCAGAAAACGCAAAAGGATCCGGAAGAAGGAGATCAGGCAGACACGACCGGAACAGAACCTGATGAAAAAGAATCGCAGGAAGGAGGGGAAAACGATGAAGAATAAATTCAATTTTTCACGGAGAAATCCAAAAACAAAGAAGATTGAAAATACTGGATTTATGGAATTCAGAAATGTATCGAATAATGCAGCAGAGCTGTATATATACGGTGACATTGTTTCTTCAACATGGGAAGCATGGTGCGATGAAGATACATGCCCGCAGGATATATCGGATTTTATGAATCAGATTGAACCGGGGGCTGAACTGACGGTGTACATCAACAGTGGCGGTGGTGACGTATTTGCCGGGATAGCGATTCACAGCATTTTATCACGGCATACCGGACATAAAACAGGCATCGTGGACGGAATGGCTGCGTCGATCGCATCCGTGATCCTGATGGCTTGTGATTCGATTGTAATGTCATCGGGAGCGCAGATCATGATTCACAAACCGCTGTCATGGGCATATGGAAATGCGGATGATTTTCAGCGGCTGATCAGTGAACTGGATAAATGTCAGAAAAGCATCACGGACATATATATGGGACGAGTGAAAGAAGGCGTGACAGAAGAACAAGTCACAGATCTGATCAATGCCGAAACATGGATGACGGCAGAGGAAGCAAAGGAAATCTTCGATGTGCAGATCGAAGAACGTCCAGCGGTCGCCGCCTGTGTTGGCTGGATGATGGAGAATTTCAAAAAAGCACCAGAAGGCATTAAAACACAAAGCGCAGATGATGTGACGGCGAAGATTACAGCCGAAGAAGAAGCAATCATCGAAGAAATGGAACTTTTCGGAATCTAAGGAGGAAAACAGAATGAGCAAAGCAGCAAGGGCATTGCTGAAGAAGATCAATGACAAGAAAAATGCGATCAGAGGTCTTCAGGGGCAGGGAAAAACACAGGAAATGAAGGATCAGATGGCGGAACTTCGTGAGATGCAGGAAGAATTCGACATGCTGATGGAAATGGAAGAAGACGATGACGATGGTATCAAGGATTCTTTACACAATGGGAAGGTGAAGGAAATTGAAGATGGTCAGAAGTCTAAAAAGTACAGCAAAGCGCAGGTGTGCAAAGCGTTTGTAAACAGGATCGTATGTGGTCTTCGTAAACGTGCTATGCCGGAAGAAGATCAGGAGATCATGGACAGCTTCAAAAACATGATGAAGGAAGGCGCAGACGAGGATGGAGGTTTTACGGTTCCGGAGGATGTAAGCACAGACATCATTGAACTGCGCCGTACAGAAAACGATCTGGAACAGTACGTCAATGTCGAAAAGGTAGCGACAATGAGTGGATCCCGTGTGATCGAAGTTGATGCAGACAGTACACCTTGGGGCGACGTGGATGAAGGTGGAGAATTCGGAGAGGAAGAAACACCGAACCTGAAACAGATCAAGTATGCAATCAAGAAAAAGGGCGGAATTCTGAAGACAACACGCGAACTGCTTCAGGACACTGCTACGAATATCCTTGCATATCTGAATAAGTGGATCGCAAAGAAGTCAAGAGCGACAAGAAATGCTGCAATTCTGAATGTGATTAACACAATCACAAAAGGAAAAGAAGTTGCGGTTGCGACTTTTGATGATTTCAAAGATGTATTCAACGTGAAGCTAGATCCGGCGATTGCAGTAAGTTCTATTGTATTGACGAATCAGGATGGCTTTAACTACATGGACAAGCTGAAGGATAAGGATGGCAAGTACATCATGCAGCCGGATCCGACAGATGCAACAAAGACACTTCTTTTTGGCAAGTATCCGGTAAAGGTTGTGAGCAATAAGACACTGAAAAGCACAAATGTATTAAAAGGCGGAACAGGATCTGACAAAAACGATGTGACTGGTTACAAATATCCGGTATACATGGGAGATCTGAAGGAAGCTGTTACCTTGTTTGACCGTGAGAAAATGACGATCGAACTTTCTACTGAAGCGGGAGATCTGTGGGCGAAGGATCTGACGGGAATCAAGGTTCGTGACAGATTTGACGTTCAGTCTGTCGATGAAGCTGCGGTTGTTAAAGGAGAAATCAGCGTTGCTGTGGCTGGCTAACAAAAAAGGGGCGTGATGATATGAGCCTAAAGGAATTAAAGCAGTATCTGCGCGTCGATTATACAGACGATGACAGCATGATCGAACTAATGCATGATGCTGTCATCGATGAAATGAAGGAACTGATTCCGCCATTCGACCCGGAAAAGCCAACAAATAGGCAGAAAATACTGATCTGTTCGTATGTGAAGGAATTATACGATCACAGGGATCGAATGTACAACAACGGGAAAATCACATCTGATTCAACGGAACGCATCAGGTACGCGATTCAGTCAATGATGCTGAAAGAAACGTTAAGGGGATAGCATGGCAACAGCAAGGATCAAGTTTTATAAGCGAAACAAAAGTCTGGAAAACGGACGGCAGCAGGAAAAAGAACCGACACTGTTTTATGAAGCATGGTGTGAGATCAGAAACCTTTACGGGCAGGAATTGTATGAAGCACTGGATGTCAGACTGGAAAATGCAATCGTATTTGAAGTGAGATATTGCAGACGTATAAAAGAGATTAAAGTACATGCAAAAGATTTCTTGATCGAATTTGAAGGCGACAGATATGACATTTATGCAACGGATTTCAAACAAAATGACAGGCAGTATGTGCAACTGAAAGCCAACAGACACGACTGACAGGAGGAAATAGAGATGGAAATATCGTTCCGATTTGAAGGATTTGAGGAAGTACAGCGTGGTGTGGAAGCCCTGTCGTCAAGTGCTGAAATCGGAGCGATCAATAAAAAAATATTTCAGAGATCCGCCGATATTACAGAACCGAAGATGAAGGCACACATGGCAAGATCTGCTGACAATTCGAAGTCAGGACGGAATGGATACAGACCGCCGGGACATGCGCGGGACAACATTCCTAAGAAGGTAACGACCAAAAAAGGCGAAGTCGGATGGGAATTGAATGGCGACGCGCAAAACTGGTTTTACATGAAGTTTGTGGAGTGGGGGACATCAAAAATGCCGCCACGGGACTTCCTGAATAATACGAAATCGGAGTGCGAAAGCGAATATCACATGATAGCTGATCAAGAGTACCAGAAAGCATTGAACGAAAAACTGGGAGGATAAAACAGTGGATGTTATTGGATTGGCGGCGGAAGCATTGAAGCCGATTTCAGATGAAGGAACAATCGTACAGCAAGGATGGTATGACGAAAGCCTGAAACGGCTTCATGTGACACTGTGGAAGCTACGAGACACAGAAGATGCACATTCAGATGATGAATGTGAAATTGAAGCGGCAAGCATACAAGTGAATATCTGGTCACGGAGCGATCAGCAGGCACTTGTGAAAAGAATAAAAAAACTGATGAAGGAAAACGGATTTCTATTTCAGGAAGGAAATGATCAGAATGAAACAGATACGGGGATCTTTATCAATGCGATGCGATTTTTAATTTTGAAAGAAGCAGAGGAAATGGAGGAATAAACATGGCAGCGGAAAAAGAAAAGATCGTGCGAAGCAGGACTGTATCGTTCAGAGATATTCATATCGCAAAAGTTACAACGAATACAGAAACGGAATACGCGGCAGAAACGCCGTCAAAGTTAGCACGCGCGATCACAGGAAAGATCAGCGATGAATTTGAAACTGAAAAAATTTACAGTGATGATTCGGTTGAAGATGTAAACATGTCATACAAAGGGACAAGCGTGGAACTGGAAGTGAACAGTTTGGCGCCACAGGATAAGTCACAGGTATTCGGGCATCTGTATGAAAAAGGATTCCTGATCAAGACGAAGGATGACAAAGCACCAGAACTTGCGCTTGGATGGCGCGCGAAGAAGCTGAATGGCAAGTATGAATTCAAATGGCTGTACTGTGGAAGATTCGGTCAGGGATTTGAAGATAATTACGAAACAGAAGGGGAAACAAAAACAACGCAGACAGCAACATTGAAGGGCGATTTTTATGCCCGTCAGATGGATGGAAGATATGAATGCAGCGTTGATGAAAGCAATCTTCTTACGGAACATACAGAAGCAGCGGCAGCGATCAAAGACTGGTTTTCAAAAGTTCAGGAAAAACCGGATGCAGCATAAAACAGGAGGGAAAAGAAATGGCAGCAGCTAAAACAAAGAAAAGATCAATTATCATCGGCAACAAAGAATATACGATGCCGCAGAAGATGTCCACGATGGCATATTTGCGCTATCTGGAAGTGCGCGACAGCATTATGGACACAGAAGCGAAACAGGCGTTGTACACAAGACAGCAGTTCATGGATATGATGGACGTTATTGTTGAAATGTACGGAAACCAGTTCACAACAGATGACATGCTGGATGCTGAAACCGGAATGACACCGGATTCGATCGTGATGGAATTTGCATTGATGGATGTATCAGTGGGTGAAAAGGTTGATAAAAGAACGGAAGACTTCGTGAAAAATTTTACAAATGGCAAGTGATGCCGGAACTGATCTTGTCGTGTGGACACAAAGAATATGTCTGCACGACGATTTCAGTGGAAATGTATCGCAGATATACGGAAATCATGGAACGGAATGACAGTGATTCGATCAGTGATGCTTTTGAAGCGAATACGAAGATTTTAATGACAGTATTCGGAGCAAGACAGCGGGAGGTGGAAGAAGCCGATCCGGAAGATGTATTGTCAGCTGTGAAAGAAATCCATTTCATGATGCAGGATGTGATCACGAAGAAATTTCTGGATCTTAATCCAGAACATCCTGAAAAGATACAGAAAGAAAAATCTGCTTTCGACGCATATGACGAAGAAAATGGATATAACGATGAAGATCCGGGTGAAAACCTGTGGAAGATATGCAGGGAAAATGTGGATCGGATAGTGAAGATCTGTATCAATCTTATGAAAAACTCATATCAGCAGTGCATAGAAGCGGACATCATGAGCCTTTTAGATCATGCGGCATTCGAGATTAGGACGGTCGATGAGAAGTAAAGAAAGGAACGCGAAACATGGCTAAGACCTTAATTGAGATTAGGGCAGAAACGTCGCAGTATCAGCAGGCGATGCGTCAGGCAGCAGCAGAGATGAAAAACCTGACGGCACAGCATTCGCTGGCTGCGGCACAAGCAAAGTTAAGCGGATCCGCGCAGGACGCCTGCGTGCAAGAGTGACCGAACTGACATCGAAGATAGATGTTCAAAAGGGGATCGTGCAACAGAATGGACAACAGTATGACAACTTAAAACAGAAGTTGGAACTGCAAAAAACAGCGCACGATCAGCTGAAGACAAAGGTTGAAGCGGCAAAAAAAGCATATGAAGATAGTGCGAAAGCGACAGGCGAAGACAGCGAAGAAACACAGAAGCTGAAAGCAGAATATGAAAAGTTGTCTTCGCAGCTGTCCACCAGTGAAAGCCAGATCACAAAAACAGAAACAGCGATCACGAAGCAGGAAGCGGCAGTGAATCAGTCGAAAGCTGCGCTGACTGAAATGGAAGCGGAATTGAAAAATGTGAACGCAGAACTTGCGCGTGCGCCGTTTGATGAATATGCAGCAAAAGCAGAAAAGGTTGGCGGCACATTAACGAGTGTGGGGCAGAAACTTCTTCCGTTATCGACCGGTATTGCAGGGCTTGGAGTTGCGGCTGTTAAGACGACAGCGGATTTTGACAGTGAAATGTCGAAAGTATCAGCAATTTCCGGAGCAACAGGAACGGATCTTGATAAACTGCGAGGAAAAGCCCGTGAAATGGGCGCAAAAACAAAGTTCAGCGCATCAGAAGCTGCACAGGGGATGCAGTATATGGCGATGGCTGGATGGAAGACGCAGGACATGATGGACGGCTTGGAGGGCATCATGAATCTTGCGGCAGCATCAGGAGAAGATCTTGCATCGACATCTGACATCGTAACAGATGCCCTGACCGCCTTCGGACTTTCGGCAAAAGATTCCAGTCATTTTTCTGATATTTTGGCGGCAGCATCATCGAATGCAAATACCAACGTGTCGATGATGGGTGAAACGTTTAAATACGCAGCCCCGGTTCTCGGATCGTTAGGATACACAGCAGAAGATGCTGCGCTTGCGATCGGATTGATGGCAAATGCAGGTATCAAGTCCAGCCAGGCGGGAACATCTTTGCGAGGAGCCATCACGAACCTTGCGAAGCCAACAGATACTGTCGCGGCTGCGATGGATAAGTATGGAATATCATTGACAGATAGTTCCGGTAAGATGCTTTCGCTGCGTGAACTGATGGAACAGCTGCGGCAGAAGCTGGGTGGACTGTCAGAAGCGGAACAGGCACAGGCAGCAGCGGCATTATTCGGAAAGGAAGCAATGTCCGGAATGCTGGCGATCATAAACGGATCGGATAAAGATTTTGAGAAGCTGGCAGGAGCGATCGACAACTGCGATGGATCATCTGAAAAGATGGCAAACACAATGAATGACAATCTTCAGGGACAGATCACGATCCTGATGTCACAACTTCAGGAACTTGCTATCAGCTTCGGGGAAATTCTGATGCCAAAAATCCGTGATATTGTGACACATATTCAGAACTTTGTGGACAAACTGAATGCAATGGACGAAGGACAAAAAGAAACAATTCTTCGCGTCGGAATGTTTGTGGCAGCACTTGCACCGATGCTGATGGGATTGGGGAAAGTGATCACGTTCAGCGCAAATGTATCACGCGCACTTGGAACGCTGTCAGCCGGACTTGTAAAAGCAGGCGGATTTTCAGGAGTATTCACGAAAGCACTGGGATTGATTACATCACCAGCGGCGATTGTAGTGGGAGTGATTGCAGCAATTACAGCAGTCATTATTCATTTATGGAATACGAATGAGGATTTCAGAAATACGATCACGGCGATCTGGCAGAAAATCAAAGATGCATTCACAACATTTGCAGCAGGAATCAGTGAAAGACTGTCAGCGTTAGGAATTACATTCAGCGACGTGACGTCAGCAATAAAAACAATCTGGGACGGATTCTGTAATTTGCTTGCACCAGTGTTGGAAGCTGCCTTCAGTACGATTGCAATCGCATTACAAACAGCTTTCAATGTCATTCTTGGAATATGGGATGTATTTTCTGCTGTATTCAGTGGTGACTGGTCTGGTGCGTGGGAAGCTGTAAAAGGAATTTTTTCAAGCATCTGGGATGGTCTGAAAGAATATTTTTCAACAATAATCGGAGCAGTCAAAGGTGTAGCGGATGTTTTTCTTGGATGGTTTGGAACTAACTGGGAAACTGTCTGGAATGGAGTGAAAACCTTTTTTGAAGGAATCTGGAACGGAATTTCTTCGTTTTTTGAAGGAATCTGGAATGGGATTTCAACATTCTGCACAACGGTGTGGAATGGAATTGTTACAAACGTGACGGCGTTCTGCACGACCGTACACGATACGATCAGCACAATCTTTAATGCTGTGAAAGATGTCGTGTCTAATGTGTGGGAAACAATAAAGAATGTGGTTCAGGTTGCGATCATGTTCATAGTGGAAGTTATCAAAGCAGCATTTGAATTGATAACCGTACCGTTCCGGTTTATCTGGGAAAATTGTCGAGATACGATCATAAGCGTATGGGAAACAATCAAAAGCGCGGTACAGACAGCAATCAATTTTGTGAAAGATAATATCATCACGCCAGTGATGAATGCGATCAGCGCAACGATCACGACGGTATGGAATGCGATTCAGACGACATTCACGACAGTGATAAATGCAATAAAGTCCGCGGTACAGACGGCATGGAATTTCATGAAAAACAGCGTGATCACGCCTGTAATGAATGGAATAAAAACAGTCATCACAACAGTGTGGAATGCGATCAAAACGGCGGTGCAGACTGTCGTAAATGCGATCAAAACGACGGTGCAGACTGTATTCAACGCAGTAAAGACAACAGTGACAACAATCTGGAATGCGATCAAAACAGGAACAACGACGGCATGGAATGCAGTGAAAACTGCGGTGACAACACCGATCAATGCCGCAAAGTCAGCAGTGACATCTGCGATTAACGGGATTAAGTCAACGATAAGTTCTGTATGGAATAGCGTGAAATCAGCAACGTATTCAACATGGAATGCAATCAAGACAGCGATCACAACACCGATCAATGCTGCAAAAACTGCGGTAGGAAATGCGATCAGTGCGATCCGATCAAAATTCAACTTCAGCTGGTCATTACCGCATTTGAAACTGCCGCATCCGTATATCAGCGGATCATTCAGTTTAAATCCGCCATCAGTTCCGCATTTCGGCATTAGCTGGTATAAGAACGGCGGTATCATGACGAAACCGACCGCATTCGGTGCAGCAGGCGACACATTGCTGGCAGGAGGAGAAGCGGGAGCAGAAGCAATACTTCCATTAAAACAGTTCTATGACAGGCTGGGCGACATGTTGGATAAAAAGCTGGATGCAATTATGACAGGAACAACGGTATATGTCTATGTAACAATGGACGGTGAAGTCGTGGCAACGAAAGTATATTCAAAAGTGGAAGAAAAATTCACAGATGAAATAAAACGGAGGAGGTAAAGCATGATCATAAACGGGATTGACGTCAGAAGATACGGGGCGACATTGCTGACGGCAGAAACAAAGCCCCCGAAAATGACGGCAAACTATGAAATGATGTCAAAAGCACTTCTTCCGACAGAGTACGACACAGATATTCCACTGGGTTCTATGACAATGACCATATACTTCAGGGGAAAGAACAGGGCGACACTGGAAAGAACAATGTCATCTTTTATGCAGAATTTCAGGTCGTCCTGCATTATGGAAGAAATCAGAGGATTCAAAGGAAAATACAAAGGTTTTCTGACTGGCGATGATTACGAAAAAACGCTTGAAAAGGAAAAAAGAATTCTGACATTAGAATTTGATGGATTCTTTTTTGACGATGAAGCGGAAGGGCTATTTGATCAGAAACTGGAAGGAAAGCTGTACGCAGAAGGAAGCCGGGATACACCTTGTATTATTGAAGTGACAGCAAAAGCGGATCTGACAAACTATAAGATAACACTAAACGGGGAACCGTACACTATTGAAAACCTGATGAATGGCGAAACGATTGTGATTAACGGGAAGACCGGAAAAATAACAAAGGAAGGGGATAACGCTTTCGGATCCGTGGATCTGTGGGCGTTCCCTAAACTGCAAACGGGAAGAAATGACCTTACGTTTTCAACGAATGGCGCAAGGGTGACAGTCAGGTATTCCCCGATGTGGTTATAAAGGGGGATGATATATGCTTCAGATATATGATGATCAGCACAGGAGAATTGCAGGAATAAATGATCCGGATGATCTGAAAATTGAAAAACATTATCATCCGGAGATAAGCAGATTTCATTCAGTTATCAGAAAACAGGATCAGAAATTGAAAATCTGCGGGCTGAATATTATATCAGGACAAAAGATGATGAATATGTTCTGAAGGAAATAAGTACAGGAGAAAATAAAAACAGTTATGTAGCGCAGCTGAATATAGAAGAACTGGAATCACAGGAATTTCTGTATGGATTTGAAAGTGTAACACAGACGGCGCGTGCCTGCTTGGAATTCGCTTTTGATGGAACGGGTTGGACGGTTGGAATTTGCACAGTAACAAAGCGAAGAACAGTCAGCATTGATGAAACGTGCAATGCTTGGGATGTACTTCAGGAGGTTATGGATACATACAGATGCGAATGTAGGATCGACAGCATCCAGAAGAGAATAGACCTATATGAAGCAATCGGAATGGATCGCGGAGCTATTTCATAGAAGGATTAAACCTGCGGAAGTTGACACTGAAATCAGATACATATGATTTCTACACAAGAATTTATCCAGTGGGAAAAGATGGGATCACACCGGAAATTATGCTGGGGGTTCCGTATATTGACAATCATCAGTATTCAGATAAAGTGATTCCGCGCTATTGGAAAGATGAACGATACACCATCACTGAAAATCTGATCGAAGATGCAACTGCGAAGCTGGACACAGCATCGAAGCCGTATACAGCATATACTGCTGACGTTGCGGATCTAGCATCACAGAAAAAGGAATACAGCATTCTGGAATATGACATCGGTGATACAGTGCATCTGATTTCAAAAACGGAAGCTACAAAAGAAAAACAGCGGATCGTGAAGATGACGGAATATCCGCAGCATCCGGATAAAAACACCTGTGAACTTTCTAATGTGACAAAGAGTTTTGCACAGCTTCAGGAAGAAACAGAGGAAAAAATGAAGTCCGATGCAGTGGATCAGGCACAGGCAAGGACAAAGAAAACGCTGAATGAAGGATACTGGACAATCGAACAGGCACAGGCTGCAATTAAATCTTCAGAAAGCGGGATTATGACATCGGTTCAACAGGTCAGAACAGAACAAAGGGATCTGACCTATGCAGCAGAACAGGAAGCGAAAGACTATGCTTCGCAACTGAATGAAAAGACCATTGAAAGAATGACAAATGAATATTCAACAGCACTGAATCAGACTGCAAATTCATTTGATATGTCTATTAAGTCGGTCGAAGAAACTGTGACATCGCAGGGCGACGAACTGGAAGAATTCAGAAGAGAGAATGAAACATATTTCCATTACACGGATGATGGAATGGAGATCGGAAAAAAGCAAGATGGCGGTGTACTGCCGTTTTCGACATTGCTATCCGACAAAAGACTGGAATTCAGGCAGGAAGGCATTCCAGTGGCATATGTGCAGTACAACAAGCTACACATTGAAAATGTCGAAGCGGTGCGAAGGTGGTCAGTCGGAGCAGCAGACGACGGCGGATACTTTGATTTCATATCCACACAGTACGGGATGGGCGTGAAATGGAGAGAAGCGGAGCAGGTGGAAGAAACGGCAACACAGAGCGCCAAAAGGCAAAAACGGAAACAGGAATACAGACAGCTGATCGACGATGATGGAATATTCGAGGTAGTAAAAGTATGAGTACGACAAGAAGAGAAGTACCAGTCACAAGTATATATGCGAACGCTGTCTTCACCGGGAATGTCAGCGGAGATGTAACAACAATCACATCCGTAACGTTCACGCAAAATGAAGACGACTGGCTGCTGGGCGTAAAAAAAGAAGATATGCCATCGGTCATGATCATTGATGGAAAACAATACAGATGGACAGTGCATTCCTACTTTACATTAAATACCATCGTAGCACAAGGAACATGGGTAAAAAAAGCAACACTGAACATTGGAACAAAGCTGACAATTAGAAAGCCATTCTTCAAAATTGTATACGGTCAGAATCCGACACAAGAAGGAACAGAAATGACCTTTTCATTTTACGATCTGGGATCATTTGTACCATACGGATTCGATCCGGGGGCTTCGGAATTTGAAATTGATGGAAAGACGGCAGTTCCTATCAATATAGAAAATGCAGATGAAGATTCACTATTTTCTGTGAAACTGTCATCTGATGCAACGTACAGATTCAAGTGGGCGATTGGATCAAAGTCGTATACGCTGGACAAAAAAACGTCCGGAGCGACAAGGATCAATACAAGCTATACTATACCGAAAAGCTGGAATGAAGAGATAAAAAACAGTACAGCGGGTTCCTGCATACTTTCAGTTCAGGTGTTGTTTGGATCGCAGGTATATCAATCAAGGGATACTGCGGTGAGGGCGACAGTCCCGGATGATTGCGTCCCGGTGATCAATTCTATATCCATCGCAGATACAAAAGGGCGTGTCCCTGCGGCGTGGGGGATGTTCGTGGAACATAACAGCAATATAGCCATTACAGCAGCGAATATCACAAAGTCATATGGCGCGGATATTGTATCAGTCAATATGGAACTGAATGACAGGACATATTATGGAACGCCTTCTGCATTGCCACAGTCATATATGTTGGAAGACTATGGGATCATGGATGTGACAGTGAAGATTCGTGATACAAGAGGACGGACGGCAGAAAAAACTGCAAAAGTGACAGTAGTGGAATATAATCCGCCGACGATTCAGGTGGATTCTATGAGGTGCGGACAGGATGGAACACTGGAAAATGAAGGCGTATACTTTTTAGCGACGACAGACAGCACATATTCAACCTGCAACGGAAAGAATAAAGCAACACTTCAGATGCAGTATAAACTTTCAAGTCAGGGCGCATATACGTCAGCAGTAAAAGAACTTCCGATCGGGGAAGCGACAACTGTTTGCGGCGGGGATCTGAATACAGAATTTTCATATGATGTTCGTTATGTGCTGAAAGATACATTCAATACAGTGACGGTCATTGACTTCGTATCAACAGCGGTATATGCAATGCATTTTTTGCATGGTGGGCGCGGTGTGGCTTTTGGATCGAAGGCAACCGTGGAAAACGCAGTGGATTTTACGTTTGATGCGATATTCAGGCATGAGGTGAAATTCATAAAATCAGATGGATCCGAAGTGACAATGCAGCAGATCCTGAACAAACTCGGATTATAGAAAGGAGGGAAGACAGTGGCACTTGGAAAAGTAATTCAGCGAATTGAAATCGAAATGTCGGGTGGGACAAAACAGTATATGGTGTCTGCAAAACAGGGAGATCGGGCAACAAGATATGTCGAAACCGTACTACTGAATCATGGGAAACCGTACACGATCCCGGCAGGATCCAGCGTCACAGCTTCATCAGAAAACCAGATAGACACAGTATATACACCGTGTGAATTCACGGACAATGTTGTGATGGTGGAATTGGACAGTCAGGCACTGGCAGCAGCGGGAACGGCATTGTGTGAAGTGGAAGTGAAATCTTCAGATCTGATGCAGGTGGTAACATCGGTCACTTTTGAAATAGAGATTGAAGCAAAGGTGAAAGATGAAGATGCGATCGTTTCGGGCGATGAACTTTCTATCTTCGATAAGACGATGAAACAGTATGCTGATCAGGAAACGAAACGTGTGAAGCAGAGGAAGCCAGAGTGCAGGCAGAAACAGGTCGCGTGAAGGCAGAGGAAGCCAGAGTGCAGGCAGAAACAGGTCGTGTGAACGCGGAAAAAAGCAGAGTGTCAGCAGAAAGTGATCGCGTCACGGCAGAACAGGAAAGACAGAAGCAGGCGAATGAAGTTCTGGATAAGGCGAATGAAGCTGTAAAAATTGCGGGGCAGATCAATGAAGCGTCATATATGTTGGATAAAGATGAAAATATCAAATATGCATATGCAATTTATACAGAACGGGGGATCCCGCATCTGGCATTAACACCGATCAAGGAGTAAACAGGAGGAAAAGAAGAATGGAAGGAATTGATTTATCATTTCCGTCTTATGCACAGCATGAGAGAATGGCGGCAGCACTGGAAGCGATCGCACTGAATGGCGGACAGAATTCGGCGGAAGCACTTGACGCTGCGTGCAGACAATTACTTGACGGAACAAATACAACACGGGTTTTCTGGTCATGGTATCCGCGTGCGCTGGCAGCAGGAGAAACAGACAAGTATAAATTACTTTCACGGTTTGCAACAGCAGCAGCGCAGGCATGGAATGAAAAGACGTATACACTGCGAAGCTATGATCCGTCAGTATCAGGAATAACAAAAATGACACCGATGGATGATCTGGCAGATAAAGTGGCAGCACAGCTATGTACAGAAAATACTGAAGCGGTCGAGGACTGGGCGGATGAAGATCCGATGACATGGTATATCAGAGCAAACGCGCTGTCACTGGAAGACGGAACCATGAACATCACATATTTTGAAGGTGAAGACGGTTTTGACATCACTGGTGAAGATGCACCAGTATATACATTTGCGCTTGCATTATGGATTAAAGAATGGAATGACGGTGCATACGATTATATTTCATTCAGAACAACAAGGGGATCCGGCTATTATCCGGATGCGGGGGATGTGGATCCGAAAAATAAAAAGCGACCGATCACATGGCACGCAACATTCCCCGGTGGTCTGGACAGCAAAGGCGCGTTGACATCCGGCGCAGGGATCAAGGCATATAACTTCGCATCAGCAACGGCAGGGATCCAGAAGGCACGACAGAAAACAATTTATGAAGGACTGTGGAATGACTGCGATACAAGATGGGTTCTTCGTATGTGGCAGTTAAGACATTTTGATCTGGAAAACTCAAACATTGCCGAAGGATGCACAAGTTACAACTATCAGTACATGGCGGCGTTACCGGAAGAAAATGTGAAAAGGGTTCTTCTGTCTGCAAGTCAGGCAGCAGGATTCATTGTCGGATCAACGGTATCGGTTGGCGATATGGGCGCACAGTCGAATAAAGACAGATGGAATGCATGGATGCGTAACCTTGCGGATCTGGTGAAAGTATCTTCAATCGAAAAAGTAACAGTCGGCGGAACAGAATACACAGCGATCAATCTTGACATCAGCGGAACGATCACAACGACAGCAACAACGTGTATTTCAACTATGCCGTGGCATTCGGGCGCAACAGAAACATTGCCGGGGCATAAAGACGGATGCACATTCAGCCTGACAGCAGGAAAGACGCCGCTTCGTGTTGCTGGCGTGGAAGTCATGGACGGATCGTATACGATCGGGCTGGATCCACTGTATGATACGACTGCAAATGAAGCGGGCGGGTTTGATTACACTGTGTATCAGTGCCGCGACAGTCAGAAACTGTCGGGATCAATCACAGCGGACTACGAAGATACAGGCATTGTATATTCCGGTATGCCGTCCGGATGGAACTATGTGAAAGCATTTATCAAGTCAAAGCTGGGTGTGTTGTTTCCGAAGTTGATCGGCGGATCTTCGACGACTTATTTTAAATCGGCTTTCTGCGGTACCTACTCCGCCGGGGTTCGCTGTCCGTGGCGTTTTGCGGGCTTGTACAATGGCGGGTCTGCTGGTCTGGCTGCGGGGAATGGCGGCAATGCGCCGGGTGGCTCGAACTGGCACGCTCGTCCGCGGCTTTGTGGCGCGGGTAAAAAGCGGGGTGAATGGTCTGCGTAAGCAGACCAGAGGGGCAAGACCACTCATACACGCCTAACAGGAAAAGAAAATAAAAAGGGTATGCAGGCGCGGGATCGGCTTTCTACGGTACCAACTCCGCCGGGGTTCGCTGTCCGTGGCGTTTTGCGAACTTGAACAATGGCGGGAATGCTGGTCTGGCTGCGGAGAATGGCAACAATGCGCCGGGTAACTCGAACTGGAACAGTCGTCCGCGAATTTATGTATTTATGAAGGCAGGTGAAAACTTGCTGAAATGCGTCTGTATATCCGCGCATAAGCGAAAATCAGTAAAACCGGAAGCCGGGAAACTGGCATGTATAACCGTGGGTTATGCGTGCGGCAAGTAGTAATAAGACGGATCCTGATTTAAGGATCTGCCGCAACCGAAAGCCGCTTCACACATAAAGTAAAAATAAGATGGCACATAAAAAGAGATATAAAAAGTTAAGCAGACAGCTGTGCGAACAGGCAGTTGTCGAATGCTTCAAAGGAAAATGGAGAAGAAACGATGTACTGACGTTTATCGAAAAGTATGCAGGAATTCCACGCGACGATATAAAAATAGATGATTTATCCGGATCGTGGAAGTACAAAAATGAAGCTGTTGAAGCGATTGGCTTGGCAATGCTTGGGATTGTGGAAGATCTGGTCGATCGCGGAATAGAACCGGACGATATGGAACCAGTGGCGATCCGGCAGCGTCCGGATGGAATGACGGGAAAGATCAGGGACATTGCACTGCTGTGTATTATGCATCAGCTGATCGGTCATATTACGAAACTGATGATAGAACCATTGATTCAGGCACGATTACTTCCGACGCAACACGCAAGCATTCCGGGACACGGGCAGACAATGCTGAAAGATCAGATGTTGCGTTATTTCCTGAAGGAATCGCTGGGAATAGAATACGTGAGAAAAACAGATGTTGTACATGCATATGCTTCACTTCAATATGATGTATGTATAGATCTGGTGATGATGGAAATCCCGAAAGCAAGATATGCGATCGGACTGCTGAAATATTTAAAGAGCGTCGCACCGGGCGGACATCTGATCATCGGCGGGTATCTTGATGCATGGCTCTTTAATTTTGTGATGTCGTATGCGATCCGCTATCTGTATACACTGGGATCGACGCGAAGAGGGAAAAAGATACCGTATGTTATACGCTGCGGAACATTTATGGATGATTTTTCGATAGGATCCGGATCCATAAAAGGAGAACAGCGGGCAGTGAAAGCATTGGACAAGTGGATGACAAAGAATCAGCACTTGCAAATAAAAGAAACGACAGGAATTATCAAGCTGTTGCCGATTGAAGAAGAAAAGCGAAGGCGGAACCTGCCGCGTCCGGGGCAAAGGGGCGTACCGATGCTGGACATGGCAGGATACAGAATCAGCAGAACACACATCACGATCCGGCGGCGCGTATTCAAAAGGGCAAGACGACAGCTGATCCGTGGATATAGAGAACTGAAGCGTGATGGAACACTGCGCCGTGAACGGGCGCAGAAGATAATATCGTATAACAGCTATATTGAACAATCTGATTCATTCCATTTACAAGAAAGATACCACACGGAAGAACTGCTTCAGGTGGCGCATCGCGTAAATGGATTCTATGGACAACTGGAATATCAGAAAAGAATGGAGGAATTGCATGATTTACTTGAACGTAGATGCAGATCAGAAGCCAGAAAAGGTAATGATGGAAAATCTTCCGGGTGGCGCAATGACCGTCAGGATGGCGGACAATATCAAGGAATACCGTCAGGAAGACGCAAAGGATCGGAAGATGTACCGTTTTGATGAAGTAGTGTTTGAACTTCCGGCGGACAGCACGATCACGACAAAACAGATCGAAGATGACTTTGAAAAATACTGGGAGTACGGGAAGACTGATCAGGCTGGAAAAGACGAAGACATGAAAGATGATGAACGGATCCGGAAAGTGGGGGAATGACGCGGGCAGAAATGACCGTTGAAATTCAGAAACTTCAGGAAAAGAATGAAATGCTGGAATCCTGTCTGCTGGAAATGTCGGAGCTTGTATATGCTTAATTTTGTTAGGCATTCAATATACAAAATTTTATTCGGGAAGGAGGATGAAACGATGATGGCTATGTTATGGGCGCAGAAGATCATGTATGCGGAAACAAAAGAAGAAGCGATTGCACTGTACAAAAGAGTGCCGCGCCTTCTGAAAGATAAGGTCGAACAGATCCTGATCGAAAGTGGATGCGAAGATCTGATCAAAGAGAGCGAAGAACAGTAAGGAGGGGCAGACATGGGCGAAGTGAAGGAACCGTATGAAGGCGGAACCGGAAGCCTGCTGGAAGTCGTCGACATGATGTGCGGCGTAACGGAAAAGCTGGCAGACATCGTCAGAAAACAGGCTGTCCTGATCGAGCAGGAGAGGATCGCGGGCGCGGTCTTCCCTGCCGATCTTTCGGAAGAAAGAAAACAGGCAGAAGATGATCTTGACAGGATCGAAATGAAACTAAGGAGGATATGACATGAAAGAAGGAATCTGCACTGCTGTTGGAGTAGTGGGAAGCGCGATTGCAGCTGCTTTCGGTGGATGGGATCAGGCACTTGTGACGTTGGTGATCTTTATGGTGATTGATTATTTATCGGGGCTGATTGTTGCGGGAATTTTTCACAACAGCAGAAAAACAGAAAACGGAGCGTTGGAAAGCAGAGCCGGATGGAAGGGGCTGTGCAGAAAAGGTGTGACATTGCTGTTTGTGTTGATCGCATACCGTCTGGATCTTGCACTGGGTGTAAATTATATTCGCAATGCAGTGATCATTGGATTCATGGCAAATGAATTGATCAGCATCACGGAAAATGCCGGACTGATGGGAATTCCACTTCCGACAGTGATCCAGAATGCAATCGAAGTTTTGACACGAAAAGCATCTGTGTCAAGGATGGTGAACAGTAATGAAAAAAGAATATCTGACAATTTTGACCAACATTATCGGCGGCGTGGAATCTGGCGGGCAGACATACGGAAAAAGAAAATATGGTGCGTATGCCGGAAAAGCAGCAAATGCAGACAATGAAAAAACGTGTACATTAGGCTGGGCGCAAAATTATGGGAATGAAGGCAGAAGATTGTGTCAGATGATCCTGAAGGCAGATCCGAAAGCTTCAGGACTGCTGACACAGCAGGAATCGAAAAGAAACTGTCAGTAGACTGGGAAGCTACAAGATGGAATCCAACAGCAAAAGAAAAGGCTGCATTGATTGCGATTATCACAACGGATGCAGGAAAGAAGTGTCAGGATGATTTATTCAAGAAATTGATGGAAAAATACATCGCTGAAGCTGAAGCATATGGAGTTGACAATATACAGGCGCAGATGATGTGGTGCGAAATAGAACATCTTGGTGGTTTGAAACCAGTAAAACGAATTTTTGCGAGAGCGAAAAAGCCATATACACCTGATACAGTGTATGCATCGTTGATCTTGGATCAAAAGGATACAAGCAATGATAATCAGGTGGGGGATAAAAAGTTTGAAAGCAGACATCAGTGTTGCGTGCGGTGGATTAAACAGTATGTTGTGGACAATGTGGATAAATCAGGGGAAGAAGGTGTAAAAATGTATTCAAGACAAGCAGTTGTGGATCTAGTAGAAAGCTGGATCGGAAAAAATGAAGCGGACGGATCATATAAATCAATTATTGATATTTACAATAGTTTCACAGGTGCATTCCCACGCGGGACAAAAATGGCGTATGAATGGGAGTGGTGTGCTTGCACTTGGTCGGCACTTGCTGTTGCGTTAAAATATACGGCAATTATGCCGATTGAAATCAGCTGCTATTATCTGATTGAAAGAGCGAAGCAGATGGGCGTATGGGAAGAAAATGACGCACACGTTCCGAAGCTGGGCGAAGCGGTGATGTATGATTGGCAGGATAACGGTGCGGGTGATAATACCGGAACACCGAAACATGTTGGAACGGTTACATACGTTAATCAAGCAGCAGGATATTTTGTCGTTACCGAAGGCAATTACAGCGACAGCGTGAAGAAAAGAACTGTATCACTGAATGGAAGATATATTCGAGGATTTATCACACCAAAATATGACAGCGATCAGGCGGAAAGCAAGCCAGTAAATACGCCGGGAAAGAGCGTGTCAACCGTAGCGCATGAAGTAATTGCGGGACAGTGGGGGAACGGAGAAGCAAGAAGAAAAGCACTTTCGGCAAGCGGTTATGATCCGGATACTATTCAGAAAGAAGTAAACAGAATTCTGAATGGATCAGCGGCAACAACTGCGAAGCCACAGCCAGCAGATCAGACCATCAGCAAAACAGTCAAGTCAACATGCTATGCGAGAGAGTACGACAAGAAGCTGGCGGGATCCTACGTCACAACAGCTGATCTGTATTGCAGAAACGACGCTGGAAAGAACAAAAAGGCTTTGTGCTGCATTCCGAAAGGAACCACAGTGCATAATTACGGCTATTATAATACATCGAATGGAACGAAATGGTTATACATTACTGTGACGCTTGATGGAGTGGAGTATATCGGATTCAGTTCAATCAGTTACCTGAAAGCAAAATAGGAAGGAGGGAAACAGATGCTTTATGTTGGAAACACTTTCGATAAAAAAGTAAATAAGGGATACAAAACAATCAAGAACGCAAAAAAGGAAGCAGAAAAGAATGGCTTGTCAGTATGGGATGAAGAAGGTGTAAAGCTGTATCCGTTGAAAGTTGAAGTGACAGATGACGTTCCTGATGATGCGGCGCTGGAAGAAAAACCGGATGAATCTGTGAATGTATATGATGAAAACGGGGAAAAAGTTGGCGAAGTTCCGGCTGAAGAAGTGAAAAAAATAATGGATGAAATCACAGCAGAAGACGTTGAAGCAGCGGTGGCAGCAACAAGAAGCGAAGAAGAAGTACATGGAACGATCCGCAGAGTGTTTGATGGAAGGCTTCGCCTTCGCAGAAGACCTTCGTTTGAAGACGATGCAATTTGTGGCGTGACGATGTTTGATGAAAAGAATGTCGAGAAGAAAGCAAAGATCGGTGACAGGGTACTTTACAAGACGACAGACGGGTACTGGATTTCAGGAGATCCAGAACACACAGAATTTATTCCGGAGGAATAACGATGGTTCCGGTATCGTACATCGTCATAGCAATCGTGTCTGCGGCGTTTGGATCTGTGACAACTATTTTTATGTTATCAATAACAACGGCAGCAAAGAAAGCAGACGAAGAGGAAGACAAGCTGTTTTGTGAGTATCTAAAAGGTAAGAAAATGGAATAATGAAAAGGCAGCGATCAAAGAACGGTCGCTGCCTTTTGTGCAATATCACGAAAACAGATCAAATACATGATACTGATCGGGATCTATGCGATGACAATATGTACAAAAAAGAAGAAAATTATTTTTCTGCGATCTGTTTCAACAGGCGGATAATTTCTTCATTCTGACGCATAAGAATGAAATTCTGTTCAACCTGTGCGCGTGACATTTCCAGCGCGAAGTTTCATTTGAATTTCCGCTTAAAAGACTTCCGAAAGAATACATTTTTGAACCTGCAAGACTGGATGCGATTTCTTTAAGGGATGCGACATTCTTTTCTTTGATGTCGTCCGAAGTGTAACTGTCGAAATCAACACCGAATTTTTCCATAGCCGCCTTGTCTTTTGCTTCCTGCTCCGCCTGTTTCTTGGCGATTTTGTCATCTGCTTTTTTACCAAACATAGGAAAAGCCCCCTTTGTTATATAATAATATTTGATCAGTTTTCCGTAATTCTGATCATTAACACAAATATAGGTGAAAAAAGTGCTAATGTCAAGAATGATGCTGAACATTAACACAAGGGATTGAGAATGAAGGATGAAGATATACACCTATAAAGGCAAAAAGAATCTATGCGGTGACAGGATTCGGATTGAACGATTGAAAAAACGAATGATGCAGATGGAACTGGCTGCGAAAATTCAGTTGCAAGGGATAACACTGGAACGCGACAGTATAAGTAGAATTGAAATAGGGACAAGGTTTGTGACCGATTACGAATTGAAGCTATTTGCAAAGGTTCTGAATGTGACGGTTGATGATCTGCTGGAAGAAGATGACACTATGGAATCATAGTGTTTTTTTCTTTGCAAAAAAGTAGCTCAATGAGTAAAAAAAGATTGCATATAGGCTCAATGGGTATATAATATAATTGTAACAAGGGAACAGCAGGAAAGGAGAAAACAATGGAGAACGAAGAAAATGAGCAAAGCCGATTTAATAGCGATGTTGGTATCAATCAGAGAAGTAGCAAGGACAAACGGAGAAATACATACCGTGGAACATATTGATAAAATACTTGAAGAAATAAGAAAATAAAATAGAATAAGGGATCACACAGGGGCGGATACCTAAATATTCCTGCTAACCGCCCCAAGTGCTTAATTAGATTATAGCAGGAAAAAAATAAAAGACAAGAGGTGCAAAGAAAATGAAAGCTGTAAAAGGATACACAAAGCATGATTATACCATGATATGCAAAGAAGAAGGCGGGGAAGTTTTTAGTTTTGCATCAATAGATGAAGCTGCTGGTTATTTTTCAATGTTCGGGCATGAGGTGCCGACCAATGTTGCACTTGATAGAATTTTAAATGATACTAATTGTGACTGGATAGTATTTGACGATGGAAGCGTTATCTTCAAATATTACGGAAGCGGTTATGACGGAAGCATTATCAATGAAATGATTGAAAAAGGATGCAGAATATAAGGAAGCGGATAGAATGAAAATAGAAGAAGCACGCAAACCAGAAAAATATGAGCAGAAAAGAATTGTCAGAGTGGCTAGAAATTCCATATAGAACGCTGACAAACTGGGAAAATGGGGAAAGAAGTTGCCCTGACTATATTGAAAAACTAATTGTCGAAAAAATATTAAGGGATAAATAAGGCTGTATAAATTACAAGGAACCGCAGACGATCATGATCATCGCCTGCGGCTTCTTTTATAGAAGGAGAAAGCGGAGATGGAAAGAACGTTCAAACATTTGACAAAAGCAGACCGGATCAGAATTGAAGCATTGATAAAAGCGGGAGTAAAAATCAAAGAGATCGCGGACATGCTACATGTGCATAGAAGCACGATATACAGAGAGTTAAAAAGAGGACGTTTTACTGCGCTTAATTCAGATCTGACAACGGAAGAAAGATACAGCCCTGATATTGCACATGATAAATATGAAGAAAATCTGAAAAGTAAAGGGGGCAGTCTGAAGATCGGGAATGACATCAAACTGGCAAATTATATTGAAGAAAAGATCGTGAAAGAAGATTACAGTCCGGCGGCGGTACTGGGGGAAATTAAGGCACAACAAAAAGAAAGCGAATTCAGCGTGATGATCTGCACAACAACACTGTACAGTTATATTGATAAAGGGATCTTTCTACACCTGACAAATAAAAATCTTCCGGTTAAAAAGAATAAGAAACGCACATACAAAAAGGTCAAGAAAACGCAGGCAAGAGCGTCAGCGGGTGAAGTATAGAAAAAAGACCGGAAGAAATTGAAACACGCGAAGAGTTTGGACACTGGGAGATGGACACGGTAAAAGGAAAGCGCGGGAAATCAAAGAACAGTCTTCTTGTGTTGACTGAAAGAAAAACACGCGATGAAATTGTGATGAAGTTGCCAGAGCATACGGCGGCAGCAGTTGTCAACGCACTGGATGTGATCGAAAGAAAGTGGGGCGATATGTTCAAACAAGTATTTAAAACGATTACGATGGATAACGGAAGTGAATTTGCAGACTGTGAAGGAATTGAACGGTCAGCACTGGGAGCAGGCAGCAGGACAAAGACATATTATTGTCATCCGTACAGCAGCTATGAAAGAGGAAGCAACGAAGTGACAAATAAAATGATCAGAAGACATATTCCAAAAGGAACAAACTTCGATGAAAAAACGGATGAAGAAATATCTGCAATTGAAAGCTGGGTGAATAATTATCCGCGTAAGATCCACGGCTATCATTCAGCGGGCGAACTGTTTGAAGAGGAGATCCGGAAAATCAGTTGAAAAAAGTTAAAAAAGTGTCGCATTTAATATTGACATTTTTATTAACGACTTTTCTGTCGAATAAAGAACTTGCGTATTAGAAAATAGGATTGTATAATAACCTATAGACATGCCCAAAGGGCAAGACTGTCATCAGATAGAACATAAAGGTAAAGGTGAAAAGGAATTATGATTAAAGTTAAACTGAGCAACTGGAAGTCTGATCACCAGATGGATGAGGCTTATAAAGCTCTGCGAACAAATATCCAGTTCTGCGGAGCAGATAAAAAAGTGATCGCACTTACCAGCTGTACTCCTAATGAGGGAAAGAGCAGTGTGGCATTTAATCTTGCTGCCTCTCTTGCTGAGAGCGGCAAATCAGTGCTTCTGATCGATGCCGATCTGCGTAAATCCGTTTTGATGGGACGTGTGACAGTAGACCAGGAGGTAATGGGACTTGCTCATTATCTTTCCAAGCAGGCCAAGCTTTCTGACGTGATCTGTGCCACTACACTTCCGAAGTTCCATATTATCTTCTCCGGTATCGTACCTCCGAACCCGGCAGAGCTTCTCGGAAACAGACTCTTCAAGGATATGATCCGCGTGGTAAGAGATGTTTATGATTACGTTATTGTAGATACACCGCCGCTTGGCTGATCATCGACAGTGCTATCATAGCAGATTCCTGCGACGGATCTGTAATCGTCGTTGAATCCGGTACCATCAGCTACCGTTTTGTACAGGAAGTAAGAGATCAGCTTGCCAAGAGCAACTGCCCGATCTTGGGAACCATCCTGAACAAGGTGGACTACAGCAAGGCCGGCAATTACGGTCACTATGGCAAGTATGGTAAATACGGCAAGTACGGTAAGTATGGTCCTACGGAGATTATGGTGAGAGCAGCAGTAAATAAAAAAACATTGACAACAGAAATGAGTGGGTTATTTTAATGAAGGGACTTTATGATATTCATTGTCATATCCTCCCCGGGGTGGATGACGGTGCAAGAAACATGGAAGAATCACTCTGGATGCTCAACAAGGAGTATCAGGAGGGCGTACGTCATGTGATCCTGACACCACATTTCCGGTACGATATGTTTGAGCCGCATATGAACATTGTGACAAGACAGTTCATGCAGCTGCGTAGAGCAGCCATGAATATTGGTGATGAAGGCATGAGACTTTATCTGGGCTGTGAACTCCATTCCAGTATGGATATGGTGGAATGCCTTAAGAAGGGACGGCGGCTTACCCTTGCAGGTTCCAGATATGTTCTTGTGGAATTCAGCAACGGAGATGAGAAAAATTATATTGAAGAACGGGTCAGAAGTCTTCTGATGAATGGTTTTATCCCGATCATCGCTCATGTGGAACGTTATAAGGCTACCCGGAACGATATTGGATTTTTGACAGAGCTGAAGGATATGGGAGCACATATCCAGGTCAACGCAGATACCATCAGCGGTCAGGACGGATTCGGGGCAAAACCTTTGCACGGAAAGTCATGAAGCATGGGCTTCTGGATTTTGTCGGTTCTGACGGACACCGTAAGACGGAGCGTATCCCGGAGATCGGCAAATGTGTCGCCAAAATGGAAAAAACAATGGGGAGCGAATATGTAAAGAAGATCTTTATCAAAAATCCCCGGAAAATCACAGGGTAATGGAGAAAAGAAATGGAAAATCAGACTGTTAACAACAACGACGAAGTAGAAATCGATCTTGGTGAGGTATTTCACCTGTTACTGAGCAAGCTGGGTGTTATCATTTTATCCGGTATTGTTTTCTGCCTGGCAGCTGTTATGGGAACCATGCTTCTGATCACACCGAAGTATGAATCCACAACCAAGATCGTGGTACTGTCCAAGCAGGACAGCAGCACACTGACCAATCAGGATATCCAGACAAGTACATCACTGACCAAGGACTATGCGGAGCTGATCAAGAGCCGTACAGTTACTGAGGGTGTGATCGCACAGCTGAAACTGGATATGACACATGAGAAGCTTCTTAAGAAGCTTTCCGTAGATACACCAACGGATACACGAGTAGTATCCATCACAGTTACAGATACCGATCCTTATACAGCGGCACAGATCGCAAACGCAGTAAGAGATATTGCTTCCAAGCATATCCAGCAGGTTATGGATATCAAGGCAGTAAATGTGGTAGAGACAGCAAACATCCCGGATGAGCCATCAAGCCCAAGCGTACCGAAAAACGGTGTGATCGGCGGACTTCTGGGTATCCTTCTGGCAGCAGCCGTTGTGCTCATCGTATATCTGACAAACGATACTGTAAAGACACCGGAAGACGTAGAGAAATATCTTGGATTAAGCGTACTTGGTACAATCCCATACTCTTCCAAAATGGGCAAGAAATCCAAAAAGAAAAAGAAACGTCACGCATAAAAATAACAACAACGGATCAAAGTGTTGGGAAAGGCCGGGAGCAGCAAAAATATGAAGAAATTTTTTTGTGTTTTTATTAGTGGTCATCTGCCTTGGTATGGGAGTCGGTGTAGTATACATGAAGAGCTCCGAGGATAATGAAGGACCGAAGATCACATTTGAAGAGGGAAAAGATACGAATTATACATCCGATATGACAGAAGAGGATCTTCTGAAGGATGTAAAGGCACAGGATGACAGAGATGGAGATGTTACAGAGTCTCTTACTGTAGAAACCATATATCCGAAGACTGATGGAAAACAGGTTACTGTTATCTTTGTTGCAAAGGACAAAAACAACAATGTAACAAAAAAAGAATTTACCATGGAAGCTCAGGACGGCAGTGCCGAAAATCCGCAGCTGGGACTGATCGATAATGACGGTCTCACAGAGGACGGAGATTCCACAGACACCACAGAGCCTGCAGAAGAGACAGATATGCAGGATGGGACAGAAGCAGACAGCACAGATGCTGAAAGCGGAGATTCCGCAGAAGGAGAACTGACTCCGGAGGAACAGGCGCAGAAGACGCAGGAAGACAAGATTGAGCAGCTCTCTCCGCAGGATCCAAAGATGTATCTGACTACCTATTACGTAGAGGTACCGGTAGGAACTACGCTGGATAAATATAGCTATGTAAAGGATATCCAGGATGATACAGAATCAACAAGTGAACTTTTTAAAAGGTATCAGATTACCGGTGATGTAAATACAGCTGTACCGGGAACTTATGAGCTTACATATTTTGTAGTCGACAACAGTGGAAACAGCTCCAACGGAGCCGTACTTACCATTGTCGTGAAATAAATATCATCCCCTCTTCAGGTGCCTGAGATACCGGAGAGGGGATAAAAGCAACAAAAAATGTAAGCGAGGGAAGGCGTAGAAAAGAATATGTATCAAAAAGAAAACAGCAGCTGGGTAAAACATGCAGATTTTACGATTTGCGATATGCTGTGTCTGCAGCTTGCGTTTGTACTTGCATACTGGATACGAAACGGGATCGATCAGCCATACGAGACAGAGCTGTATCGAAATGTGGCAGTGGTGATGTTTCTTATCCAGCTGATGGTCACATTTTTTAATGAAAGCTTCAGCGGAGTTCTGCGAAGAGGAATGCTGGTGGAACTGAAGAAAACCTTTGAACAGTGTACACTGGTCTGCCTTCTGGTCCTGGCATATATGTTTCTTTTAAGAATTGGAAACAATTATTCCAGAATGATCCTGCTGATCACCTATGTGCTTTATATCTGCTTCAGCTACTGCGGCAGACAGGCACTGAAGAAATTCCTGAAGGATCACAGATACGAAGAAAGCGAGAAGCGATCCCTGCTGATCGTTACAGTCAGTGAAAATGCAGACAATGTGGTGGAAACCATCCGCAAGAATAATTACGGAACCTATCATCTGGCAGGAATCGTCTTTATGGATTGTGACAAGAAGGGTGCATCCGTCTGTGGAGTACCGGTAGTAGCCGGGAGGGAGGATATGATCTCCTATATCCATAAGAACTGGATCGATGAAGTATTTTTTGCAGTGCCTAAGGAAATCCCGATCCCGGAGCAGATGATCAAGGATTGCTCTGCAATGGGAGTTGTCATCCATATGAGACTGGCAACTATGAAATCTCTTGGCAAGAACCAGGTGGTGGAGGAGCTTGGCGGATACACTGTGCTTTCCAGCAGTATCCACATTGTGACACCGCGCCAGATGTTTGTGAAACGAGCTATGGATATCGCAGGCGGTCTGGTAGGTTGTCTTTTTACAGGAATCGCAGCGATCTTTCTGGTTCCGGCCATTAAGATCAAATCTCCGGGTCCTGCATTTTTCTCACAGGTCCGCATGGGAAAGAACGGTCGTCCGTTCAAGATCTATAAATTCCGCTCCATGTATATGGATGCAGAAGAACGCAAAAAAGAACTGATGAAACAGAATAACGTAAAAGATGGAATGATGTTCAAAATGGATGATGATCCACGAATCATCAAAGGAGTAGGACATTTTATCCGAAAGACATCCCTGGATGAATTTCCACAGTTCTGGAATATTCTGAAAGGAGATATGAGTCTTGTAGGAACCAGACCGCCGACAATGGATGAGTGGGAGAAGTATGAGCTTCACCATCGCAAACGTCTGGCCATCAAGCCGGGACTTACCGGTATGTGGCAGGTAAGCGGTCGAAGTGATATTACGGATTTCGAGGAAGTCGTAGAGCTTGACACAAAGTACATTGCCGAATGGTGTCTGAAGCTGGATATTGAGATCCTGGTTAAGACAGTTATGGTCGTTTTCCGCGGAAGTGGCGCCAAATGATCCATACATATTGAGATTCGAATATAATGACCCGGGCTGCGGAGACGCAGTCCGGGGATAAAAATAAATTAGATAAGTTATAAATATAAAAGAGGAAGTAAAAAAATGCAGATTTTATTGATCATGCTGATCGTAGTACTTCTTGCGTTCTCGGTCCTGCTTCTGGCACTGGCAAAACAAAGTCCCAGGGAAAAGCAGACAGAAGACAAAGAGCAGGAAGAATACATCAGGGATTATGCAGAAACAGTAAGACAGACCGGAGGAAGTATGAAGAAGTTAGAACATTGGAAAGTAATTGCGATATATCTGATCATCTATGACATGATAGCTGTTAATTTTTCTTATTTTATGGCGCTGCTGGTGAGATTCGATTTTCGGTATTCCTCGATCCCCACAGATTATTTTGATGCATGGAGGAGCTTTGCACCAATCTATACCATTATCATCCTGGTAGTGTTCGGATGCATGCATCTGTATAACAGTGTATGGCGTTTCGCAAGCTTCCATGAGCTGATCAAGATTACGGTAGCAACTGTGATCACTGGCGTTCTGCATATTGTGGGTATCACGATCTCTGGGGACGGATGCCGGCTTCCTATTATCTGATCGGTATCATGCTGCAGTTTTTCCTGACTGTAGGCGTACGTTTCTCCTATCGTTTTGTACTTCTTGAGCGGAACCGCAGAGAAAAGAGCGAGCGTGAGGAGCGGAGCAAAAACGTGATGATCATCGGTGCAGGAGAAGCGGGAAGGACCATTGTCCGGGAGCTTCAGAATGCAAAGGAAACCAATTCCAGAGTACGCTGCCTGATTGATGACAATCCGAATAAATGGGGAAGATACATGGAAGGAGTTCCGGTGGTAGGCGGAAGAGACGATATTTTTCTCAATGTGGACAAGTATCATATCAATCAGATCCTTCTTGCGATCCCGACGGCAACACCGCATCAGAAGCGGGATATCCTGAACATTTGCAAGGAAACCGGCTGCGAGCTGAAGCAGCTTCCTGGTGTATATCAGCTTGTAAACGGAGAAGTATCCCTGAGCAAGATGAAAAAAGTAGCAGTGGAGGATCTTCTCGGACGAGACACCATCAAAGTTAACATGTCAGAGATCTTTCAGTATCTGAAGGGCAAAAGGATCCTGGTAACAGGAGGCGGCGGTTCCATCGGAAGTGAGCTCTGCCGTCAGATCGCAGGTCATGAGCCGGAGCTTCTGGTGATCTTCGATATTTATGAAAATAATGCATATGACATTGAGCAGGAGCTGAAGGCTAATTATCCGAAACTGAACTTGAAGGTACTGATCGGCTCTGTCCGCGACAGCAAAAGGATCAACTGGGTATTTGAAACCTACAAGCCGGAGATCGTATATCATGCAGCCGCACATAAGCACGTACCGCTGATGGAGAACAGCCCCTGTGAGGCAATCAAGAACAATGTGGTAGGAACCTATAAGACTGCATATGCGGCAATGATGAACGGCTGCCAGCGTTTTGTGCTGATCAGTACCGACAAGGCTGTAAACCCGACCAACATCATGGGCGCCAGCAAACGACTCTGCGAATGGTAGTCCAGAGCATGAACATGGTCAGCCACAACGGACACACCGACTGGCTGCCACGACTTGGCGGACACAGAAAGGATACCCTGGATGCACTTCACGACAACGAAGGCCAGGCATATGTAAGCGAGAAACTGCATCAGAAGCAGGAACCGGCACAGAATTCGTAGCTGTACGATTCGGAAACGTTCTGGGCAGCAACGGAAGCGTGATCCCGCTGTTCAAGCGCCAGATTGAAAAAGGCGGTCCTGTCACTGTCACACATCCGGACATCATCCGTTACTTTATGACCATCCCGGAGGCCGTAAGCCTTGTCCTCCAGGCAGGAACCTACGCCAAAGGCGGCGAGATCTTCGTCCTGGACATGGGAGCCCCGGTAAAGATCGACACCCTTGCCCGAAACCTGATCAAGCTTTCTGGCTACACCCCGGATGTAGACATCAAAGTCACCTACACCGGCCTCCGCCCAGGCGAAAAGCTCTACGAAGAAAAGCTGATGGCCGAGGAAGGCATGGAGAAAACTCCAAACGACCTCATCCACATCGGCAAACCCATCGAAATGGACGTACAGGAATTCTTCAGACAGCTGGAAGTCTGGCAGCATACGGCTACGCCAACAGCGAAAAGATCCGGGACATTGTAGCCGCGATCGTACCGACCTATCACTCTGCGGATTCCGACCTGAAGCTGCATAAGAAGGTGTATGAGGAGCTGATGAGTGAGGCGGCTGTGTCTGCGGAGAAGAACTGATAACTGATCAATAATTTACATATATACGAAAACGAAGGAGTGTTGAAAAAATGAAAATCCCATTTTCACCGCCAGATATTACAGAGGCAGAAATCGAACAGGTAGCAGAAGCTTTAAGATCCGGATGGATCACAACAGGACCGAAAACAAAAGAACTGGAAAGAGAAGTTGCGGATTTATGCGGCACCAATAGAGCTGTATGCCTGAATTCGCAGACTGCATGTGCGGAAATGACACTTCGTCTTCTGGGAATCCACGAAGGCGATGAAGTGATCACTTGCGCTTATACCTATACCGCAAGTGCATCGGTGGTGTGTCATGTCGGGGCAAAGCTGGTTCTTATTGATACACAGGAAGATTCTCTGGAAATGGATTATGACAAGCTGGCAGAAGCTATTACAGAGAAAACAAAAGTGATCATCCGGTGGATCTTGCGGAGTGCCATGCGACTATGACAGGATCTTCTCTATCGTAGAAGAGAAAAAGAAGCTTTTCCATCCAGTCAATAAGCTTCAGGAAGCAATCGGAAGAGTTATCGTAATGGCAGATGCAGCCCATGCATTTGGTGCGACCTGGCATGGAAAACCAGTGGGCAGCATTGCGGATTTTTCAAACTTCAGCTTCCATGCAGTGAAAAACTTTACAACAGCAGAAGGCGGCGCTGTGGCATGGAGAGATATCGAAGGAATTGATAATGAAGAAATCTATCATCAGTATCAGCTGTTATCACTTCATGGTCAGTCAAAGGATGCCCTTGCAAAAACACAGCTTGGCGCCTGGGAGTATGACATCATCGGACCTTGTTTAAATGCAATATGACCGATGTAGTTGCCGGGATTGGACTGGCGCAGATGAAACGGTATAAGCTTTGCTTGCAAGAAGAAAAGAAATCATCAGCAGAATATGATGCAGCATTAAACCACTCGACATCGAAGTGCTGG
>ENA-OQMZ01000024-OQMZ01000024.1-human-gut-metagenome-genome-assembly--contig:-NODE-24-length-52852-cov-3.578549_pt1 | contig 52852 bp, 67 predicted proteins | sample MGYA00242621_ERZ504862 | MGnify/ENA primary metagenome ERZ504862 (study PRJEB26092, sample SAMD00036393) | human gut metagenome | host: Homo sapiens | study: EMG produced TPA metagenomics assembly of...
GCGAGCAGACCAGCGGGTGCAGGTGGATAGCCTTGCCCTCGACCAGCACCGGCTCAAAGGCCTGGATGGACAGACGGTGCAGGGTCGGTGCACGGTTGAGCAGCACGACACGGCCGTCGATGACCTCTTCGAGGATATCCCACACAAAGGTGGCACCGCGGTCGATAGCGCGCTTGGCGCCCTTGATGTTCTCGACCTTGCCAAGCTCGACCAGGCGCTTCATGACGAAGGGCTTGAAGAGCTCCAGCGCCATGGTCTTGGGCAGACCGCACTGGTGCAGCAGCAGCTTGGGGTCGGTAACGATTACCGAACGGCCAGAGTAGTCGACACGCTTGCCCAGCAGGTTCTGACGGAAACGACCCTGCTTGCCTTGAGGCCTCGGCGAGCGACTTGAGCGGGCGACCGCCACGGCCAGAGACCGGGCGACCACGACGGCCGTTGTCGAACAGGGCGTCCACGGACTCCTGGAGCATGCGCTTCTCGTTGTTCACGATGATCGCAGGGGCGTCCAGGTCGAGCAGGCGCTTGAGTCGGTTGTTACGGTTGATCACGCGACGATACAGGTCGTTGAGGTCGGACGCGGCGAAGCGACCGCCGTCGAGCTGGACCATCGGGCGCAGATCGGGCGGAATGACCGGGATGACATCCAGAATCATGTTCGCGGGGCTGTTGCCGCCCTTCAGGAAGGCGTCAACGACCTCGAGGCGCTTGACGGCCTTCTCGCGCTTCTGCTTCTGGGAGTCCTCGTCGGCGATGATTGCCTTGAGCTTCTCGGCCTCGGAGGGGAGGTCGATGGCAGCGAGCAGGTCGCGGACGGCCTCGGCACCCATGCCACCCTTGAAGTACATGGAGTAGTAACGGGTCATCTCGCGGAACAGCGGCTCATCAGAGATGAGGTCGCGCTCGGTGAGCTTCATGAAGGCGTTGAAGGCGTCCGTGCGGAGCTGCTTCTCGTCCTTGCACTCTTCCTCGATGTCGACGATGCCAGAGGCGATCTCCTCGGGGGTCAGCGGCTCCTCGTCGGAGAACTCGTCAAAGTTCTCGGGGTTGCCCTGCTCCTTGAGGGACTCGATCTGGCGGGCGCACTCGGCATCGATCTCTTCCAGGTCGGCGGCGAGCTCCTCGCGCAGGTCGTCAGCGTCGGCCTCGCGAGCCTCGTAGTCGACCTCGGTAATGATGTAGCTGGCAAAGTACAGAACCTTCTCGAGGTCCTTGGACTTGATGTCGAGCATACGGCTCATCGGGAAGCTCGTGGGGCTCTTGAAGTACCAGATGTGGGACACGGGAGCGGCGAGCTCGATGTGGCCCATGCGCTCGCGACGAACCTTGGCCGAGGTGACCTCGACGCCGCAGCGCTCGCAGACGATGCCCTTAAAGCGGATGCCCTTGTACTTGCCGCAGGAGCACTCCCAGTCCTTGGCGGGACCGAAAATCTTCTCGCAGAACAGGCCGTCCTTCTCGGGCTTGAGGGTACGGTAATTAATGGTCTCCGGCTTCTTGACCTCACCGTGCGACCAGGAACGGATCTGGTCGGCGGAGGCAAGGGAGATCTTTACCGAGTCAAAATCAGTAGTTTCGAAATCTGCCACAGTCAACTACTCCTTATCAGTGGTCGTGGCGGCGACAGCTCGGGTGCCTCGGCGGTCTCGGCATCCTGGGCCTCGACGTCGGCGTCAACGCCGGCGAGCGCAGCCAGGTCGTCGAGAGCAGAGGTCTCCTCGGCGGTCACAGGGGCGGAGGCGTCCTCGTCGGCATCGTGCATGGGCTCGATGTCCAGCGCGAGGGAACGGATCTCCTTGACGAGAACCTTGAAGGACTCGGGGATACCCGGAACCGGAACGTTCTCGCCCTTGACGATGGACTCGTAGGTCTTGACGCGGCCCACGGTATCGTCGGACTTGACGGTCAGAATCTCCTGCAGGACGTTGGAAGCACCGTATGCGTACAGTGCCCAAACTTCCATCTCGCCGAAGCGCTGGCCGCCAAACTGAGCCTTGCCGCCCAGCGGTTGCTGGGTAACCAGGCTGTAAGGGCCGGTCGAACGGGCGTGGATCTTGTCGTCAACCATGTGGCCGAGCTTGAGGATGTAGGACGTACCCACGGTAATGGGCTCGCGGAACTCCTCGCCGGTGCGGCCGTCGAACAGGCGGGTCTTGCCGCGCTCGTCAAGCTGGGTGACAAACTCGGGGCGCATGTGATCGCCGAAGGCAGCGGTGGCCTTGTTGAGCATGTTCTTGTTGGCGCGACGGATGACCTCGGCGATCTCGTCCTCCTTGGCGCCGTCGAAGACGGGCGTCGAGACGAAGAACGGACCGGGGACATACTTGTCGGAGTCGGCATCCTCGGTATCCCAACCGCAGGCAGCAGCCCAGCCAAGGTGGCACTCGAGCAGCTGGCCAACGTTCATACGCGAAGGAACGCCCAGCGGGTTGAGGATAACGTCGATCGGGGTACCGTCAGCCATGTAGGCATGTCCTCGACCGGCAGAACGTTACAGATAACGCCCTTGTTGCCGTGGCGACCGGCGATCTTATCGCCCTGCTGGATCTTACGACGCTGGGCGACGTAGACGCGCACCTGCTCGTTGACGCCGGGGGCCAGGTCGTCGCCGTTCTCGCGGCTAAAGCGGACGACGTCGATGACGCGGCCATAAGCGCCGTGAGGCATCTTAAGGGAGGTGTCGCGAACATCGTGAGCCTTGGCACCGAAGATGGCGCGCAGCAGGCGCTCCTCGGCGGTCAGAGCGCTCTCGCCCTTAGGCGTGACCTTGCCGACCAGGATGTCGCCAGGACCGACCTCGGCGCCGATGCGGATGATGCCGTCCTCGTCGAGGTTGGCAAGCATGTCCTCGGAGAGGTTCGGGATCTCGCGAGTGATCTCCTCGGGGCCGAGCTTGGTGTCGCGGGCGTCGATCTCGTGACGGGTGATATTGATGGTCGTCAGCAGGTCCTCGGCCACCAGGCGCTCGGACACGACGATACCGTCCTCGTAGTTGAAGCTTCCCACGGCATGTATGCACGGTGAGGTTCTGGCCCAGTGCGAGCTCGCATGATCGGTCGAAGGACCGTCGGCCAGAGGCTCGCCCTGCTCAACGGTGTCACCGACGCGCACGAGCGGACGGTGGTTAATGCAGGTGGACTGGTTGGAGCGCTGGTACTTGGCCAGGTGATACTCGTCCATGCCGCCGGCGTGCTTGACGATAATCTTGGAGCGTCGGCATAGATGACTTCGCCGGCGTTCTTGGCCAGGGTAACCTCGCCAGAGTCCAGGGCGGCGCGACGCTCCATGCCGGTACCGACATAGGGAGCGGCGGGGTGAACCAGCGGCACGGCCTGACGCTGCATGTTGGCGCCCATGAGCGTACGCTTGGCGTCGTCGTGCTCGAGGAACGGAATCAGCGTGGCTGCGACGGAGAGCATCTGACGCGGCGAGACGTCCATGTAGTCGACGTCCTCGACAGGCACGTCGGCGGGAGCGCCGAAGGAGCCGTCGAAGTCGCGGGTACGGGCGATCACGGTATGCGGACGGACGATCTTGCCCTCGGCATCGGTCGTGATGAACTCGTTGGTCTTGGGATCGAGCGGCGTGTTGGCCGGCGCGATGACGTGCTTCTCTTCCTCGTCAGCGGTCATCCAGTCGATCTGATCGGTGGCAACGCCGTTCTCGACACGACGGAACGGGGCCTCGATGAACCATACTCGTTGACGCGGGCGTAGAGGGCGAGCGAGCCGATCAGGCCGATGTTGGGGCCTTCGGGGGTCTCGATCGGGCACATGCGGCTGTAGTGCGAGTTGTGAACGTCGCGGACGGCCGTCGGCACGTTGGTGCGGCGGCTGGAGCCCGACTTGTGGCCGGCAAGGCCGCCAGGGCCGAGTGCGGACAGACGGCGCTTGTGAGTCAGACCGGTCAGGGGGTTCGCCTGGTCCATGAACTGCGAGAGCTGCGAGGAACCAAAGAACTCCTTGATAGAGCCACGATCGGACGGATGTTGATGAGCGACTGCGGGGGTGATCTCGTCGATGTCCTGGGAGCTCATGCGCTCACGGACGACGCGCTCCATACGGCTCATGCCGATACGGAACTGGTTGGCGACGAGCTCGCCGACGGTGCGAATGCGGCGGTTGCCAAAGTGGTCGATGTCGTCGACCTTGAAGCCCTGCTCGCCAGCAGCGAGGGACAGCAGGTAGCGCAGCGTAGCGACGATATCCTCGTCGGTGAGCACCGTGACCTCTTCCTCGGTGGTGAGGTTGAGCTTCTTGTTGACCTTGTAGCGACCGACGCGGGCCAGATCGTAGCGCTGCGGGTTGAAGAGCAGGCCCTCGAGCAGGCTGCGGGAAGCATCCACGGTGGGAGGCTCGCCCGGGCGCAGGCGACGGTAGATCTCGATAAGAGCATCCTCGCGGGTAAGGGCGGTATCGCGCTCGAGGGTGCGCTTGATCACATCGGAGTTGCCGAGCAGCTCGATGATATCGTCGTTGGTGACGGCGATGCCAAGGGCGCGCAGGAACATCGTGGCGCTCTGCTTGCGCTTACGGTCGATGGAGACCATGAGCTGGTCGCGCTTGTCGACCTCAAACTCGAGCCAGGCACCGCGGGACGGATGATCTGAGCCTTGTAGATCTGCTTGCCCGAATCCATCTCGGAGCTGTAGTACACGCCCGGGGAACGGACGAGCTGGGAGACGACGATACGCTCGGTACCGTTGATGATAAAGGTGCCTGATCGGTCATCATGGGGAAGTCGCCCATAAAGACGAGCTGCTCCTTGATCTCACCGGTCTCCTTGTTAGTGAGACGGACGTCGGTCAGAAGCGGAGCCTGATAGGTCATGTCCTTCTCGCGGCACTCCTCGACGGTGTGCGCGGGATCGCCAAACTGATGCTCGCCGAAGGTAACCTCGAGAACATGGTTCTGGCTCTGGATGGGGCTGGATTCCTTGAACGCCTCACGAAGGCCCTCGTCCTTAAAACGCTCAAAGGATTCCCTTTGAACAGAGATAAGGTTGGGGAGCTCCATGGCCTCCGGGATTTTCCCGAAGCTGACGCGCTTGCGCTCAGTGGCAGTGTATGCGTAGGTCACCAGGTTTTTCCTCCTTCACGGAAATGCTCGGTGGATTGGCGAGGCATAGCTTCGCCAGTTATCGCAACCTAATAGTTTATCAGGTACCGACCGTTGAGCAAGAAAAGCCTTGACGTGATTGAGTTTTTGGAGTAGCAAAGTTTTTTCGACAGAAAACATGCAGGTAGATGGATGTGCATCGAACACCTGTTCATATATTTTCTGTGAACAGAGGGTTAGCAATCGCAGCTCTTATAAAAAACGGGCGCGAACCGAAGTCCGCACCCGTAAATGTCGATGCCCGAAGGCTTACTTACGCATCAAACCGCCGCGCTCGTCGATGGCATCCCAGAAGGCGCCGGCAAAGCGAGGATCGCTTGCAGCCATGAGGCGTTGGTGGCCATCCAGCCAGACGGGGTACCGGTATCGTAGCCCGACAGCGGGTCGATGACGACGGCGTACATGGCCTCGCGGTCGAGCGAGCGGGCCATGGCGTCGGTCAGCTGGATCTCGCCGCCCTTACCGGCCTGCTGATCGGCCAGCAGGTCCATGACCAACGGGCTCAGCAGGTAGCGACCGACGATGTACAGGTTGGACGGAGCCGCCTCGGGAGCGGGCTTCTCGACCAGGCCGCCGATGCGCCAAACGGCACCGGCTCGTCGTCGGCGGCATTCTCGAAGCCTCGAGAGCGCCCACGCGATCGCCGGCGATAACGCCATAGCGGCTGACTTCCTCGGGCGAGCAAGCAGCGACGGCGATAACCGAAGCGCCACCGTGCTCCTTGGAAACGGCGAGCATCTTGTCGCAGATATCGCGGTTAGGCACAACGTAGTCGCCCAGAAGAACCAGGAAGTTCTCCCCTGCCACGGCGTCGGCAGCAGAGCGAATAGCATGGCCGAGGCCCTTGGCTCGTACTGATAACGGAAGTCGACCGGCATACCGCCAGCGTGGGCGACGGCATCGGCATAGGCGTTCTTGCCGCGCTCGCGCAGCAGGTTCTCGAGCGAGCGATCAGGCTGGAAGTAGCTCAGCAACTCGGGCTTGCCAGGAGAGGTGACGATAATAGCATCGTCGACCTCATCGGGGTCGAGCGCCTCCTCAACGACGTACTGGATGACCGGTTTGTCGAGCACCGGCAGCATCTCTTTGGGCGTGCACTTGGTGCCAGGCAGAAAACGCGTGCCAAGACCGGCGGCGGGGATGATTGCCTTCATGTTATTCAAGGATCCTTTCGCAGGCGCAGGATGCGCCCTGTGCGTGCGGCACGGCGGCCGCAGACCAAATTGCGATACCGAAGTATCTTACCGCCGGAGACATACGTCGCCGTAAGGCAAACGCAATTCTTCAGCAGGTCAACGCAAATTATTGCTCGAATGATGCAATTTTACGCCCCAGCGGTAACGGGATTGGCACGGCGAAGACAGCGGTGTTCTGCGTGCCGAGCAATGGGAATGAGGGGCCAAAACAAAAAAGACGGGGCTCGCAATGCGAACCCCGTCTGCAAAGAAATCTGGCGAGAAAGCCTGATTACTTGAGGGTGACAGCAGCGCCAGCAGCCTCGAGCTTCTCCTTGGCAGCCTCGGCGTCCTCCTTCTTGGCACCCTCGAGAACAGCCTTGGGAGCGCCCTCGACGACCTCCTTGGCCTCCTTCAGGCCAAGGTTGGTGAGCTCACGGACGGCCTTGATGACCTGGATCTTGTTGTCGCCGAAGCCCTCGAGCACGACGTCAAACTCGGTCTTCTCCTCGGCCTCAGCAGCGCCAGCAGCGGGAGCGGCGACAACGGCGGCAGGAGCAGCGGCGGAAACGCCGAAGGTGTCCTCGATAGCCTTAACGAGCTCGGAAGCCTCGAGAAGGGTCATTTCCTTAAGAGCATCGATGATCTCATCGGTGGTAAGCTTAGCCATTTCTAAGTCCTTTCGGTTTCCGTGCAGATGCACGGAGATCAGTTAAAACACGACGCGAATGCGTCAGGGGTGCGGCGTTGCCGCCGCGGGTGAAAACAGCGACTAGGCTGCCTTCTGCTCGGAGACCTGCTGGATCGAACGAGCGAGACCAGAGGAAACGCCGTTGACGCAGACAGCGATGTCGCGAGCGAAACCGGAGATGAGACCGGCGATCTGGCCGAGAAGCTGGTCCTTGGTGGGCAGCTCGGCGATAGCCTTAACATCATCAGCGGAAACGGCCTTGCCGTCGGAGATACCGCCCTTGATCTCAAGGACGCCCTTGGACTTAGCGGAGAAGTCCTTAAGGGTCTTAGCGGCCTCGACCGGCTCGGTCTCGTAGAACACATAAGCGACGGGGCCGGCGAGGATCTCGTCGAGCTCGGGCTGCTCCTGGTTCTTGAGAGCGATCTTGACCAGGTTGTTCTTGTAGACCTTCATCTCGGCGCCGCACTCGCGAAGCTGATGACGCAGCTCCTGAGCCTGCTTAACCGTCAGACCGTTGTAGTTGACGACGAACAGACCGGCGTTCTCGGCGATACGGGACTCGATCTCTGCAACCTTGTCGATTTTGTACTGCTGGGGCATGAATTACACCTCCTCGAATTCTTTCCGGGCACGGTCCGCCACAAGGACGTGACGGGGGCATGTCCAAAAAGAAAGCCCCCGCGCTGCATGAGCGACGGGGGCGAGAAGACATATCTACTCGACCACCTCGGCTGGCGGGATATCCCATTAAGCTCGCGGGCAATGCCCGTTTGCACCGGCTGTCTCTGGCAGCGGATTCGTGCGTGAACCGAAAGTATTATGGCGGGGACCCCGGCGTCGGTCAACGGAAAACCGGGCTGCACACAATTCCACCATCGGCACGCCCCGCCGAAGGCCAGGCGCAAGTTTCGCTCGGTCAAGTCCTGGGCTCGCACGAAGCCACATTAAGTGCCTTCGGCTCGTGCGGAATCTACGAAAACCTTGCGCCTGCCTTCGGCGGCGCGGCCTGCGTCAACTATGGGGCAGCCCGGTTTTCCGTTGGCCGGCGCGCCCCACTCATAATGCTTGGGTCGGTGGGCTGATGTGTTGCATCCCTGAGGGCTACAGGGTTGAAATGAAGGTGGACAGGCGGGTTAAGCCTTCGTCCAGGTTTTCGTCGCTTACGCAGTAGCTTAGGCGGATGTGGCCTTCGGTGCCGAAACAGTCACCCGGGACTAGGGCTACGTTGGCTTCTTTGATGGCTTTGATGCAGAAGGCTTCGCTTGTTAGGCCGAATTGTTTGATGCTGGGGAAGGCGTAGAAGGCGCCTGCGGCTCTACTGCGTCGAGGCCCATAGCGTTTAAGGCTGCGAGCACGCGTTTGCGGCGGGCTCGGTAGACTTTGAGCATGGGGGTTGGGTCGACGGTCAGGGCTCGGGCCGCGGCGTCCATCTCAAAGGAGACGGCGCTCGATACTAGGTATTGGTGGGCCTTTGCGATCTCGGCGATGACGGGGGTTGCCGCTGCGAGCCAACCTAAACGCCAGCCGGTCATGGCCCAGGGCTTGGAGAAGCTCTCGATGACCACCGTCTGCTCGCGTAGCTCCGGGTGGCGCTGGGCAAATCGCTCGTAGCCGTCCACGTAGACCAGGCGGTTATATACGTCGTCGCAGACCACGTAGATGCCCGCCTGCTCCGCACTGTGCCACGCGTCGAGCGATGCCGCGTCGAGGATGCAACCCGTGGGATTGTTGGGCGAGCAGATGACGATGGCCTTAGTCGCCGGCGTCACACAGGCACGAAGCGCCTCCTCATCAATCTGGAATTGCGCAGGCTCTGTATCCAAAAGACCGCTTTGGCGTGATTGGCCACGACGATGCTCTCGTACAGGCCAAAGGCCGGCGTGGGGATAATGACCTCGTCGCCGGGGTTGAGCATAGCCATGAATGTTGCCGACAGGGCCTCGGTCGCGCCGTCGGTCAGGATGACCTCGTCGGCCGAAAACGTAAGGCCCGCATCCCCCATGTAGGCAGACAGCGCTTCGCGCAGAGCGGGGCGACCGTTGTTGGGCGGATAGTGCGTGTCGCCGCGGTCCAACGAAGCGGTCACCTCGGCGCTAATCATATCGGGCGTGGAAAAATCGGGCTCGCCGAGCGCGAGCGCAATGCATCCTGGGTACTGGGCAGCGAGCGCGTTAATCCGACGGATGCCGGAGGGCTTGAGCGTGGCAAGCGAGGTGTTCATGGGCAGACGCATGGCGTTCCTTTCGTAAGGGTTGCACTAGGATAGCGCGGCGAGGCACCGCCAGACGGTGTAACCTAAACGGAAACCAACCGGAAAGGAGGCGGCATGGAGACGACCACACGCGGCGATGTGCCAAAAACGTTGCGAACCATTGCGTATATCAGCATTCCCGATAGCGCCGATCTTGAGTTTTTGCTCTGGGACCTGCAGGATGCCATCGCCGCCTATGCTCAGCTTTCCGACACCGCGCTCCCCCGCCCGATCGATTTGGAAGCGGATGATGCCGGTGCAGTCGATGGCATCGTGCTAGCCATTGAAGATGTGGCTGACGATGAGACGTTGACAGCTATCGAGCAGGCGCTTGAACGCTTTGGCGGTACGGGAACGCGCGTCTATGCCGCGATTCGAGCCGCACAAGAGGGCGCTAAGCAGGCGCGCGGGACCGCCGTTCGTCTGCACAAGGCATGTGAGCGCCATGACCAATTGTGGTGTGGCGGCGTTGTCGTCTGTGCCGGCAGCGGTATTGCGGCGCTTCGCCACTCCCCGCGTATGGGCCTCTTGCGCCGGCCATTTTCCGAAGCGATGGACAAGCTCGTAGGCGCCGTTCGCATGGGCTGCTCCGTCGAGCATGCGCAGCGACTTGGCGGCGGCAATGCCGTCAACGTCAACGTCGACGGCATGGTTTGCGCCGAGCCAGCCGTGCCCGCGCCGATCTGGCGAGCGTTCTGAAACGCCTCGGCGCCCGCGCCCAATCAGATATCTAAATTAGAGAGCGGCCCAGTCAACGGCTTCGTGCCAACGCTCAACAAGACGCTCCAGACGCCAGGCGGCATTGGCGGGACTCGTCGAGGGCAGGACGGTGCGGGCAGCCCGGTGCGTTCTTGTAGATAGCGCTTGTAGAGCCGGCCAGCTGTACCTCCGTTGCATATCACCTGCTCAATGGGAGCTGCGCCGGTAATGCGCTAGATATGTGCCGGCACAACGTTGCGAATGCTCGCGTCACTCGAGCCCTTAATGTCACAGCTCTCGATCACGTCCCACAGGGCCACGCCGCCGTTCAGCAGCATGGAGCGCTTGGCGACAATCGAGCGTCGAGCGTCGCAGGCTCGCTGTCCGCCAAAAGGTCGCCCTCGTTGGGCGGCACGGGCACACCGAGCACGCGGCCATCACGCGCCAAAAGCGATTCTGGGGGTTGCCGTAATAAAAATCATTGGCACGCGAGAGCACCGAGGGAAACGACCCCAGCACCAAAACGCGCGAACGCTCGTCAAACACGGGTTCAAACCCATGCTCAATATGTTGATAGCCCTCGTCCGGCGCGGCCACGAGCTAGGCCCTCAGCAGATAGCGCACCTCGTAGGGCGCAAGCTCAAGGGAGCCAGACAGCTCGACCGTAGGCACGCCGTCGGCAAGCAGGTCGACAAAGGACCCGCTGAGCTCGCCGGCGCCAAAGGTGTAAGGCTCGTCCACGGCGTTCACCGCCACGAGCACCGTCGCGCCGTCGCAGGCGCGCTCGAACAGCAGCTGCTTGTTCTGGATCACCACGTTGCGATAGGCACCGTAGTTGAGAACACGGGCCGCCGTATCGTCGGCCGAGCGCAGGTGCGTGAGCTGCGTGATGAACGCCGTCAGCTCGTTGGGCGCAGGCTCATCGAGCGCAGGGCGCAGCGCCCAGTCGCCATCGGGGCCGCCCTTTTCGCCGACAATCCCCCACTCGCTGCCGTAGTAGACGCACGGAATGCCCGGCATTCCAAAGAGCATGCCGTAGGCGGGGCGCAGGCAGGACTTGTCCGTCAGGATGCTCGCCAGGCGCGGCACATCGTGGTTGTCGACAAACGACAGCAGATGCTTGCCGCGATAAATGCACCACGGGTCACCGCCAAACTGGCGATGAAGAGAGTGGGCAATCTCGAACATGTTGATCGAATTAAAGCTGGAGTACAGGCCCTTGTAGCACTCGTAGTTGGTGCAGGAGTCGAGCATCTCTCGTTGACGATCTGGTTGTAGTCGCCGTGGAGCGTCTCACCAATCAGCACAAAGTCGGGCTTGAGCTCACGGGTAAAAGTATGCAGGCGGCGCATAAAGTCGCGGTCGAGCATATAGGCGACGTCCAGTCGCAGACCGTCGACGCCAAAGACCTCGACCCAGTGACGCACAGACTCAAGCAGGTAATCGACACAGCGGGGTTTTGCAGGTTGAGCTTCACAAGCTCAAAATGGCCCTCCCAGCCTCGTACCAAAAGCCGTCGCCGTAGCACGAGTCACCGTCAAAGCTGATGTGGAACCAGTCCTTGTAGGGCGAGTCCCACCTACGCTCCTGCACATCGCGGAAGGCCCAAAAGCCGCGACCGACGTGGTTGAAGACGGCATCGAGCACCACGCGGATGCCATGGGCGTGCAGCGTCTCGCATACGGCGGCAAAATCGGCATCCCCACCCAGGCGGCGGTCGATATGGCGCAGGCTGCGCGTATCATAGCCGTGGCTATCGGACTCGAGTGGCGGGTTGATCAGCACAGCGCCAATACCGAGTTCTTGCAGGTAGTCGGCCCATTGGGCGATTTTCATGATGGGCGCATCGGGGTTGGGCGCGGCGTTGGCAGCTGGGCGAGCTCATCCTCGGCAACGGGCGCGGCGTTTTCGCGCGGAGCCCCGCAAAAGCCCAGCGGATAGATCTGATAGAACGTCGTCTCGTATGCCCACATAACAGCCTCCCGGTAAGCTCAACACAACGCCATCCATTGTATGCCTGCCGTGCATCCCCTCCCCCAAAATAAGTTGCGGTGGAATAGGGACTGTTTGCCGGGTTTATTGGGCCAGCAGTCCGTATTTCACGAACTGATGAGGAGGATGTGGCTAGGCGACGGGCTTGGCGCGACGGATGGCCGGGAACATCACCGTGATGGCGAGGATGACGCCCGCGACCGCAATCGCGCCGCCTGCATAGCCGATCCAGGCGATACCGGGGCCCGACACCACAGCGCCGCCGATCGCCGTGCCGGTGCCGATGCCCAGGTTAAACAGGCCCGAGAAGATAGACATGGCGACAGCCGACGAATCCGCCGGCGTGTTCTTGATGAGCTCGGCCTGGAACGCCACATTGAAGGCCGTGGCGCAGCAGCCCCATAGCGCGCAAACAGCGAGAACCGCAGCGAGCGACGATGCGGCCGGACCCATAAGCAGCAGAGCCACCGGCACGCCAGAGAGCGTGATAGCCAAGAACGGGAAGCGATGCCCATCGAACAGGCGGCCAAACAGCCAGCTTCCGAGCAGACCAGAGCAGCCAAACGCCGTCAGCGTCATGGTGATGGCGCCCGCGTCGACGTGCGCGACCTGTGCCAGGAACGGCTCGATATAGCTGTAACCCGCGTAGTAGCCGGTCGCCATAAAAACCGTGACCGCGTAGAGCGCGATCAGGAGCGGGTTCTTGAGCAGCTCGGGCAACTGTTTGACGGTAAAGCGCTCGCCCGCCGGCATGGCCGGGAACACGGTCGCCTGGTAGACGACCGCGATGGCCGAGAGGACCCCGACCACGGCAAACGTCATGCGCCAGCCCACGGCCAAGCCAATAGCGCGACCGAGGGGCAGACCAAAGATCTGCGCGATGGACGAGCCCGTAGCGATCATGCTGATGGCGAGCGCCCCGTGGCGAGTGTCGACCAGGCGCGAGGCCATAATCGAAGCGACCGACCAGAACACGGCATGTGCGCAAGCGACCACCAGGCGCGCACAGACCAGGATGGGATAAGTCGGCGCCACAGCGGACAGAAACTGGCCCAGCGAAAACACGGCCAGCACGCCCAGCAACATCCGCTTGAACTCAAAGCGCGAAGCGAACACCATGAGCGGCAGCGACAGCAGCATGACGCCCCAGGCATAGACTGAGATCATGATGCCGGCTTGGGACTCGGTGAGCGAGAACGACGCGGCGATGTCAGTCAAAAGACCGATGGGCATAAACTCCGACGTGTTGAACACGAAGGCGCAGCAGGTGAGTCCGATGAGCGGAAGCCACTGCTTGAGCGTGATGCCGTCTTGCCTTGCCTGAGTCATATATAACGTCTCCAATCGTTTTGAGCGGAGGCGATTATATAGCAACGGCCCGCATCCGTCAGCAACAGATGCGGGGCCGAAAACAATTCGATACACAGAGGTTGCGCCGTCAATAAATAACTAAGCCAACCCCAGCAATATACCTGCCGAATGCACGACAAACGCCACGATCCAGGCGACCGTCACCTGAAACGCGAACACGGCAACGGCATAGCGCGCGCCCAGCTCGCTCTTGACGGCACCGATGGACGCCACGCACGGCGGGTACAGCAGCGTAAAGACCAAGAACACGTAGGCGGTAAACGGCGAAAACATGGCTGACAGTGCCACGGGAGAGGTTGCGCCCAAAAGCACCGTGAGCGTCGAGATGACGCTCTCCTTGGCAATGAGTCCCGTGACGAGTGCCGTCGAGGCGCGCCAGTCGCCAAAACCGAGCGGGGCCAACACCGGCGCGATAATGCTACCCAAACCGGCAAGTAGACTCTGCGACTGATCGGCGACCACATTAAAGCGAATGTCGAACGTCTGAAGGAACCAGATGACCACGGTAGCAGCAAAGATAATGGTAAAGGCTTTGGTAATAAAGTCTTTGGCCTTATCCCATGCCAGCATCACCGTCGTCTTGACGCTCGGCAGGCGGTAATTGGGGAGCTCCATGATAAACGGCACCGGGTCGCCCTTAAATGCCGTGCGGTTGAGCACCAGGGCGGCAATGCAGCCGACCACGATGCCGATCAGATAGAGCGAAACCATGGCGGGAACTGTCGCCTGCGGGAAAAACGCTCCGCACAGCAGACCGTAGACCGGCAACTTGGCCGAACAGCTCATGAACGGCGTGAGCATGACCGTCATCTTGCGGTCGTGCTCGGATGGGAGCGTACGGGTCGACATGATAGCCGGCACGGTGCAGCCAAAACCGACGAGCATGGGCACGAAGCTGCGGCCCGACAGACCAAAGCGACGCAATACCTTATCCATGACAAAGGCCACGCGCGCCATGTAGCCGGAGTCTTCCAGAATGGAGAGGAACAAGAAGAGCACGACGATAATCGGCAGGAAGGTCAGCACGCTGCCCACGCCCGTAAGCACGCCGTCGACAGCCAACGAGCGCACCACGTCGTTGGTGCCGAACGCTTTGAGACCCGCATCGGCCGAGGCGATGATGGCAGCAATGCCGTCCTCCATAAGTCCCTGCAACGCCGCGCCGATCACGCCAAACGTCAGCCAAAAGACAAGGCCCATGATCACCAGAAACGCCGGAATGGCTGTGTAACGACCTGTCAGGATGCGGTCGATCTTGACGGAGCGCACGTGCTCGCGGCTCTCGTGCGGCTTGACGACGCAGCGCCCGCACACGTCGCCGATAAAGCTAAAGCGCATGTCGGCCAGCGCGGACAGGCGGTCGGTGCCGGCCTCGCCCTCCATCTGGGTAATGATGTGTTCGATGGCGTCGAGCTCGTTGCGATCCAGGTGAAGCGCCTCGGTCACCAGCTCGTCGCCCTCAACCAGCTTGGTCGCCGCAAAAACGCACGGGAATGTGCGCCGTCGCGGCATGGTCCTCGATAAGGTTGGCGATGCGTGAATGCAGCGATGCAGCGCGCCGCCGTCCGGACCATCGGGCGCGCAGAAGTCCAGGCGACCGGGGCGCTCGCGGAACCGCGCCACGTGCAAGGCATGATCCACCAACTCGCCAATGCCCTCGTTGCGGGCAGCACTAATGGAACAACAGGCACGCCCAGCAGGCTCTCGAGCAGGTTGACGTCCACGGCGCCGCCGTTGGCCGTCACCTCGTCCATCATGTTGAGCGCGATGACCATGGGTCGATCGAGCTCCATAAGCTGCAGCGTCAGGTACAGGTTACGCTCGATGTTGGTGGCGTCGATGATATCGATGATGGCGTCGGGGTGCTCGTCCAGGATAAACTGGCGGCTGACGATCTCTTCGCCCGTGTACGGAGACAGCGAATAGATGCCGGGCAGGTCGGTAACGCTTGCCTCGGGATGGTTACGGATAGTGCCGTCCTTGCGGTCGACCGTCACGCCGGGAAAGTTACCGACGTGCTGGTTGGAGCCCGTAAGCTGGTTGAACAGCGTGGTCTTGCCGCAGTTTTGGTTGCCGGCGAGGGCAAAATGTAGCGGTGCGCCCTCGGGCACGGCCGTCTTTGCCGCGCGGGGCGAATACGTCCCCTCGCCCAGTGCGGGTGATCTGTCGTGCCGATTGCGGCGTTAGCGCGCGGACCCGTATCGGTGTCGTGAATGCCCACGAGCTCGATACGAGCGGCATCGTCCTTGCGCAGCGTCAACTCGTAGCCACGCAGGCGAATCTCGAGCGGGTCGCCCATAGGAGCGTATTTCATCATGGTGACTTCGGTGCCCGGCGTTAGGCCCATGTCCAAAATATGCTGTCGGAGTGCCTGATCGTCCGATGCCACCGATGCGACAACGGCGTCCTTTCCAATCTCGAGTGTATCGAGTCTCACGTCCGCGTTCCTCCCCCGGCGCCCACAGGGCATTGCATTTTGTTTATCTTGGCTAACCGTTTGCATGGCTAACCATTTAACCACGCATGATAGCGCGAACACATAGTGACGTTCAATTAACAGATTGCCGCCCTGGCGGGCTCGCAGCGTCAAGTGGTTACGCGGTTTGGTAAAACGCCGTAACTAAAACCCGTGGCGCTCCAGGAAGCGGAAGCTAGGCGAATCCAAGGACGGACAGCCGCCTGCTTGTCCTCGTTGTCGACCGCAGTGTTGGCGTTGCCGAGCGAAAGGCCGTGGCCGCCCTGGTCAAAGACGTGCATCTCGCATGCGACGCCCTCCTCGGCCATGCGCTGCGCAAACGGATAGACCTGCGCGATCGGCGCCGTCTTGTCATCGGACACGCCCCACACAAAGGTCGGCGGCATCTGGCGCGAAACATGTGTGGAGGGGCAGATATCGGCCAGGTGCTCGTCAGTTGCCTCGCCACCCGTCACCATCGACAGGTAGTCGTTGAGCAGATCGCGCCCCGTCTTGCCGCCCGTCTTGGGCACACGCAAGTCAATGCGCGGATCGCGCGTCTGCATGTCGCGCACATAGGCAAAGTCGAGCAGCGGATAGCCCAGCACCACGGCATCGGGACGAACGTCGTCCGGACGCGCCCCGGCAAGTGCCGCGAAGGGGCCGGTCTTCCACTGTGTCGCCAGCGAGGCGCAGATCATACCGCCCGCAGAAAAGCCCACAACGCACACGCGCTTGGGATCGACATGCCACTCGTCGGCATTCGCACGAACCGTGGCGACCATCTTGGCAAGATCTGCCTGGGGGTGCGGAAAGCTCACGTCACCCGTGCCACTCGTCACATAGTTGAGCACAAAGGCCTGGTAACCGTGATCCAAAAACGCAAACGCCACGGGATCCTGTTCATGCGGGGCGATATGCGTAAACGCACCTCCGCCGCAGATAATCACGGCAGGGCGGCGGCCATTCGGTTTATCGGGCAGCGGCTCGGCACCCAAATACGTAAACGTCGCTGGATATTCCTCGGTCGGCTCCTCGCCCCACAGCGCGTGGTTCTCGACAATCATATGTGCTCCCTTCGCGCAAATTATGCGCCCTTGTTTTTCGTCTTCAAGCGTACCCCACTTGAGCCCGTGGCACAGAAACACTTCAGCAACAAGCTTCCCATCAACTGATATATCACATAATCCCAGCTCAGGACCATCGCTGAGCAGCGTAGAATAGGGGACGTTGACCAAGCCGCGAAACACATATGAAACGTTTCCGGCAAACCAAACGCGCGATATGCGCCTATTTAAGTTGGAGGCAACTATGGGTCTGCTCGATTCGCTTAAGTCCACCTTCACCTCGACGGGCGAGGCGTCCGTTCCGCCCGCAGCAAGCTTCGCCACCCGCGAAGGCATCATCTATGCCCCCGTCAACGGCGTGCTCGTCAACCTGAACGAAGTCCCCGACGAGACGATCGCCTCGGGCATGCTTGGCCAGCTATGGCATCGAGCCATTACCGGCACCATCTATGCGCCCGCCAACGGTCGCATCGGCGCCACCACCGTCACCAACCACTCCATTGGCATGATCACCGAGGACGGTCTTCGCGTATTCATCCATGTTGGCCTGGGCACCGTGGAAATGAACGGCAAGGGTTTTGCCCGCTTTGTCGAGATGGGCGATGTGGTCAAGGCAGGCCAGCCGCTCATCAGCTTCGACCGCGAGGCCATTAAGGCCGCTGGCCACGAGGACATCGTGACCGTCATCGTCTCCGAGCTCGATCGTCTTAAGAGCATCGACCATGTCGGCGAGTCTGGAACGCTTATCGGCGGCAACCCGCTCGTCAAGCTTGGCGACCCGCTGCTGGTTGCCAAGACCAAGTAGTCAGGCCCCGCGCCACACAGCCAAAAGGCACCTCGTCAAGCGCCCGCGACCATTTGGCCGCGGGCGCTTTTCGTTTGAAAAACCATCCCGCCAATGCCTTATCTGTATAGCCCAAATGAGCCGAGCTGCTAGAATATCGAACTGTATGGATAACTATCATTCAACCGTTATGGAGGATACGTGAACCGCACCAAAATCGCGCAGCTCTACGCCGACGCCGAGTCGCTCGGCGGCCAGACCGTCACCGTCGCCGGCTGGGTCAAGTCCGTCCGCGACATGAAGAACTTTGGCTTTGTTACGCTCAACGACGGCAGCTGCTTCCGCGACCTGCAGGTCGTCATGAACCGCGAGGCGCTCGACAACTACGACGAGATCGCCCATCAAAATGTCTCGGCCGCCCTCATCTGCACCGGCACCGTCAAGCTGACCCCCGATGCGCCCCAGCCTTTCGAGCTTCTGCCACCTCCATCGAGGTCGAGGGCGTCAGCGCCCCGGATTACCCGCTGCAGAAGAAGCGCGCAACCGTCGAGTTCCTGCGCACCCAGCAGCACCTGCGCCCGCGCACCAACCTGTTCCGAGCCGTGTTCCGCATCCGCTCTGTCGCGGCTGCCGCCATCCACCGCTTCTTCCAGGAGCAGGGCTTTGTCTACGTCAACACCCCTATCATCACCACGAGTGACTGCGAGGCGCCGGCGAGATGTTCCGCGTGACCACGCTCGACCCCAAAATCCGCCCCTCACCGAGTCCGGCGAGGTCGACTGGAGCCAGGACTTCTTTGGCAAGCACGCGAGCCTCACCGTGTCCGGCCAGCTCAACGCCGAGAACTTTGCCATGGCCTTTGGCGACGTGTACACCTTTGGCCCCACCTTCCGCGCCGAAAACTCCAACACCACGCGCCACGCCGCCGAGTTTTGGATGATCGAGCGAGATGGCCTTTGCCGATCTGAACGACTACATGGATAACGCCGAGGCCATGCTCAAGTACGTCCTCAAGGACGTCATGGCCACCTGCCCCGACGAGCTCAACATGCTCAACAAGTTTGTGGACAAGGGCCTGATCGAGCGCCTGGACCACGTGGCAAACTCCGACTTTGCCCGCGTCACCTACACCGAGGCCGTCGAGATCCTGGAGCAGGCAGTCGCCGCCGGCCACCAGTTTGACTACCCCGTGAGCTGGGGCATCGACCTGCAAACCGAGCACGAGCGTTTCCTGACCGAGGAGCACTTTAAGCGCCCGACCTTCGTGACCGACTACCCGGCAGAGATCAAGGCCTTCTACATGCGCATGAACGACGACGGTAAGACCGTCGCCGCCGCCGACTGCCTGGTGCCGGGCATCGGCGAGATCATCGGTGGCTCCCAGCGCGAGGAGCGCCTGGATCTGCTCGAGGCCCGCATCAAGGACCTGGGCATGAATCCCGAGCAGTACAAGTACTACCTTGACCTGCGCCGCTACGGTTCCTGCAAGCACGCCGGCTACGGTCTGGGCTTCGAGCGCTTGGTGATGTACCTCACCGGCGTGGGCAACATCCGCGACGTCCTGCCGCACCCGCGCACCGTGGGCAACGCCGACTTCTAATCGTCTGACGCTAGCTCGCGTCGCCACACGCCAACGCTCATCGCACAAGCGTCTCTCGACATCGGTCGAGAGACGCTTTTTCAACAGCATCCGTCAAGCTTTTGGCAAGTTTTTGGTCAGTTGAGCAGGGCTGTTGAAAACTCGACCCGCCGTTTGCCGACGACTACCGACCGCCCAGAGCGCCCTGCGCCCCTGGGAAAGCCCCGCGTCCTAGGCTCCATACCGTCGCCACCCAAAACGGAAAGGACGTGGGCACGATGACCGAAGCCGCTGTTGAAACCTACGACACCACGACGAGAGGCGCCGCCTCGATGGCAGCCTATCGCGCCGTTCGCATCCTGCAGCTCTTGGGCGAAAACACCGGCGAAGACAAGGCCATGCTTTCCGATGAGCTGATCCGGCGCCTCGCCCATCCCGACGACCCCGCCCGCATGCCCATCTCGGCGGCGCGGCGCAGCATCTACACCGCCATCTCCGCGCTTCGCCATGCCGGATACGAAATTGAGTACAAACGCGGCGTGGGGTATCGGCTCTTGACCCGTCCGCTCACCGACGAAGAGATCATCCGGCTCCACGGCATGGTCATGCGCAACCGCTCTACGCCCATTGCCATTCGAAAAAGCATGGCTCAGCACTTGGTCGCCATGGCGAGTGCCGACGTTCGCGGCTACCTCGATGCACCCGAGCCTGCTCCAAGCGCCGGTGGCAAATCCACCAAGGCCACGCGCACGCCCGTCAAGCGCATCGACACCTGCGAGCTCATCGAGCAGGCCATCGACCACGGAACCACGGTGAGTTTTGATATTTCGAGCGTCACGACACGTGGCGAAACCGAAGTAGCACGGATGACACTCCGCCCCTTTGCCATCAAGCAACGAGACGGCATCTCGTATTTGCTGGGAACGGTCTATGACGCCCGAGGCGCCGATGACACGCTGCGTACCGTAGAGATTGGCCGGATGAGAAACGTCACCACGCGTCTCCTCGACGGCAAGAAGCTCTTCGCCGCCCTGGAGGAGGACGACGCCTCCGCCGCATAAGAACCTCCGCCGTCCATTCGACTACCCGTACCGCCCATCCGGTTCTGTATTAAAAAACCCGCCAGGTTATTGTAAAAATGGACATCCGCGCTACTATAGTTCCACTTGCACTTTGCTTGAGTGCAGTGTTTCCAGCCATTTCTATACTGGGGGTAACGATATGAAGGACATCACCATCAGCCGCAGGAGCCTTCTGGTCTCTGCCGGCCTGCTCGCGCTCGCTCCGCTCGCCGGATGCGGCGGCAACTCTGGTTCCGGCTCTGCTGCCGCCGGTTCCGACTACACCGTCGGCATTCTGCAGCTCACCGAGCACTCCGCACTCGACGCCGCCAACGACGGCTTCGTCAAGGCCATCAAGAAGAGCGGTCTCAAGGTCAAGATCGATCAGAAGAACGCCCAGAACGACCAGTCCACGTGTAAGTCCATCGCCGACAAGTTCGTGGGCGATGGCGTCGACCTGATCTATGCCATCGCTACGCCCGCCGCGCAGGCCGCCGCTGGCGCCACCGCCGATATCCCCATCGTGGGTTGCGCCATCACCGACTACGCCGCCTCGGGCCTGGTCCAGGACAACGATAAGCCCGGCACCAACGTCACTGGCGCCTCCGACCTCACCCCGGTCGCCGAGCAGCTCGAGATGATGCAGAAGGTCCTGCCCGACGTTAAAAAGGTCGGCTTGCTCTACTGCACCGCCGAGTCCAACTCCGACGTCCAGATCAAGGCCGCCAAGAAAGAGCTCGACAAGCTGGACCTGGAGTACACCGACTTTACCGTCTCGAGCTCCAACGAGATCCAGTCCGTCGTCGAATCTGCCGTGGGCAAGGTCGACGCGCTGTACTCCCCCACTGACAACACCATCGCCGCGGGCGCCTCGCAGGTCGGCCAGATTTGCAAGGAGAACAAGCTTCCCTACGTGACCGGCGAGGAGGGTATGTGCATGGCTGGCGGCCTGTTCACCCTCTCCATCAACTACGAGGATCTGCTACGCCGCGGGCGAGATGGCCGTCAAGATCCTGAAGGGTGAGGCTAAGCCCGAGGACATGCCGATCAAACACCTCTCGAGCAAGGACCTGGTCGTCGTCAAGAACGACGAGATGGCCGAGGCCCTGGGCATCGACCTCTCCGCTCTGGACGCGTAGCGTCATGCGCGGCAATGCATCTAGAGCCCGCGCTCGCGCCATAGCCGCGTTATTCAATATCTGAGCCACGTGGGCGGACGTCGTAGACGACGTCCGCCCTGCTTGTTACGGATGAGACAAAACATCCGACCGCAGCTCTTTCATACATTGTTACCGCTATCATGGTGACTCACGTGTCCACCCTATCCTAGGAGGTATGAAGCATGCTCATTGCATTGCAGGGCGCCATTTCGCAGGGCGTCCTCTGGGGCATTATGGTGCTTGGCGTGTTTATCACGTTCCGCCTGCTCGACATCCCCGATATGACCTGCGACGGCAGCTTTGCCCTCGGCGGCTGCGTCTGCGCCGTACTCATCGTCAATAACAACGTCGACCCGCTGCTCGCCGTGCTGGCCGGCATGTGCGCCGGCGCCATCGCGGGCGCGGTCACGGGCATTTTGACCACGGTCTTTGAGATTCCCGCGATCCTCGCCGGAATCCTCACCCAGATCAGCCTGTGGTCCATCAACCTGCGCATCATGGGCAAATCCAATACGCCCATCCTTGCCAAGGGCACTATCTTCTCGTCTGTCAGCAACATGACGGGCCTGCCGCAGTCCACCGTCGCCATCATCCTGGGCATCTTGCTCGCTGTGGCTATCGTTGCCATCCTGTATTGGTTCTTTGGCACCGAGATCGGCTCGGCGCTTCGCGCCACCGGCAACAACGAGTACATGATCCGCGCTCTGGGCGTCAACACCAACTCCACCAAGATGATCGCCCTCGTGCTCTCCAACGCCCTCATCGGCCTTTCGGGCGCGCTCATCTGCCAGAGCCAGAAGTACGCCGACATTGGCATGGGCACCGGTGCCATCGTTATCGGTCTTGCCGCCATTGTTATCGGCGAGGTGCTCGGCCGCCTGCTGCCCGGCGGCCTCACGCAGTTTAGCGTCCGTCTTGCCTCCGCCGTCTTTGGCTCCGTGGTGTACTTCCTCATCCGCGCCATCGTGCTGCAGTTGGGCATGGACGCCAACGACATGAAGCTGCTTTCCGCTGTGATCGTCACCGTGGCCCTGTGCGTGCCCGTGGTTTGGGAGCGCTATAGCTCCGCAGCTCCTACACGAAGGGGGATGAGGCAGATGCTTAAGCTCTCACACGTCAAGAAGACCTTTAACAAGGGCACCGTCACCGAGAAGCGCGCGCTCACCGGCGTCGACCTCACCCTTAACGACGGCGACTTTGTAACCGTGATTGGCGGCAACGGCGCCGGCAAGTCCACGCTGCTCAACATGATCGCCGGCGTGTACCCGCTCGATTCGGGCGTATTGAGCTCGACGGCACCGACATCTCGCGCCTGAGCGAGTCGCAGCGCGCCAAGTACCTGGCCGCGTGTTTCAGGATCCCATGCGCGGTACCGCTGCCGACATGCAGATCGCCGAGAACCTGGCCCTCGCCAAGCGTCGCGGCCAGCGTCGCGGCCTTTCGTGGGGCGTCACCAAGGCCGAGAAAGATGAGTACGTTGAGCTGCTCAAGCGCCTGGACCTTGGTCTGGACACGCGTCTCAACGCCAAGGTCGGCCTGCTCTCGGGCGGCCAGCGCCAGGCACTCACCCTGCTCATGGCCACGCTCACCAAGCCACGCCTGCTGCTGCTCGACGAGCACACCGCGGCGCTCGACCCCAAGACGGCCTCTAAGGTGCTCAATCTGACCGAGGAAATCGTCGACGAGCATCACCTGACCACGCTCATGGTCACGCATAACATGAACGACGCCATCCGTCTGGGCAATCGTCTGATCATGATGCACGAGGGTCACGTGATCTACGACGTGGCAGGCGACGAAAAAAAGTCGCTCACCGTTGCCGACCTGCTGCAGAAGTTCGAGGAGGTCTCGGGCGGCGAGCTCGCCAACGACCGCATGCTGCTGAGCTAACGACCTAGAAAACCACCACAAAGGGGACAGGCACCTTTGTGGTGGTTTTTATTAAAGAGTAAGGAGACAGCCATGAAAAGGCTCCCCCGCCTTGCGTTAGCTGCCGCGTTGTTTGCCGGCGCGCTCACAGGCATCCCAAGCCTCGCTTTCGCGGGGAACCTGCCCGCCGCTATTGACGGCGCCGTAACCGTCATGCACACCAACGACATCCACGGCAGCTACAAGTACAGCTACAACGCAAGCAAGGGCACGGGCACCATTGGCTTTGACGGGCTGGCGGTTCTCTATAGCGCTCAAAGCAACGCCCCCGACTTTCTGCTCGATGCAGGCGACACCTTCCACGGGCAGTCCTTTGCCACCATGAGCGAGGGCAAGAGCATCGCCGAACTCATGAACACCTTCTACGCAAACGGCTACGACGCGACCACACCGGGCAACATGACTGGAGCTACGGCGCGGACAAGCTTCGCACGATGGCCGGCAATGGTGCCACCAGTACACCTTTCGCCATGCTCTGCGCGAATGCAACGTCCTCGAACGGCGTATGGAGCTCGAGCATCACCAAGACGCTCAATCGCACTTGGAAGGACGGCGAGGGCAGCCCCACGTTTAACTACAAGATTAAGGTCGGCGTCGTCGGAGCATGGATGAGTCGCTGGGCTCCTCGCTACGCGCGGACCTGGTCGCGGGCACGTCGTTCTCGGGTGCGGCGGACGCCATCAATGCCGAGGCCAAGCGACTGCGCGAGGATGAGGCTGCAACGTTATCGTCTGCATCGCGCACACGCTCAACGCCAAGACCTTTGCCGCAAAGCTCGTTGGGGTCGATACACTGGTCGCGGGCCACGAGCACATCAACTTAGACGAAAACGTGACGGGGGCCGACGGCAAGCCGGTCCGCGTCGTCGAGGCAGGCAGCGCCTTTGCCGAGGTTGGTCTGCTTTCCATTCCCTATGAGTACGACACCAGGGGTACCGAAACCACCAACGACGACATGGTGACGGTCTCCGCAGGCGACAGCGACGAGAAGCTCTACACCGCCAGGGACGTCGACGACCTTTTGGCAGACTCTAACAACCAGAACATCCTTGACGAGGTTCGCAACAACAAAATCAAGCCACTCGACGATGCCTTTGAAAGCGAATCGAACAAGGTGCTCGGCACATCCTCCACCAACTATTTCTACGGCGAGGACGCCGCGGGTACGCATGGCTGGGAGATGGTGCGCACCACCGATCTGCGCCCCAGTAAAGCGGGCGACGCCACCAAAGCCCAGACCATCGGGCATGTTATCTGCGGCTCCTATCTTGCTCTGACGGGGGCAGACCTCGCCATCGAAAACGCGGGCGGCATCCGCGGCGGCATCGCGGCGGGCGATGTGACCGCCGGCAACGTCGTCGCCATCTCGCCCTATGGCAACACCGTGGAGACCTGGGGCATGACCGGCGCAAACTTCCTCGCAGCGCTTGAGCACTCGCTGCAGATCAGCGACGATTGCAACGACAGCTACGAGCTTCAGCAAGCCTATGTGGCAGCCGGCCACACCGAGCAGGAGGCGCAAGACAAGTACAAGTGGCGCGATGACTCTGGCAGCGTTCTCTCCTTTGGCGGCATTAACGTGACGATTGATTGGACGCAGCCCGAAGGCAAGCGCATTGTGAGCGCCACGCTCACCAAGGATGGCAGCACGCTCGATCCCGCCAAGAACTACACCGTCGCCACCAACAACTACATCATTACCAACACGACCGACTTTCCACTTTCGCAAATGCCACCAAGCGCACCGAGTGGGGCACATGCGAGGCGGCGATCAGAGCGCTGATCGGGAAGAGCGACTGGGAGAACAAGATGGCCGGGCTCGCCGGCACCATCAGCTTCAGCTCCGCAGCCGTGGACCCCACGCCCAATCCGAATCCAACGCCTAAGCCTTCGCCCAAGCCCGGCACGACTACTACGACCACGAAAACCAGCGCCAAGAAGACAACCGGCAAGCTTGTCGCAACGGGAGACCGCACGCCGGCCGTGGTCGGCGCATGCCTCATCGGCGGCATCATCGTCATCATGCTCGGCATTATCTGGAAGCGCCGCCGCTAAGCTACACCGCCGGGCCTTGCATCCCCGCCGTGAAAACCTTATTTCGAGCACAGAAGCCCGTCCGATGTGATCGGACGGGCTTTTTGGTGGGTATCATGGTTGAACGATCATGAGGAGGTTTTCCCTACATGGAATTGTTTGAGCCGATTCTTCATTTCTTTGAGCAACGGTGGGTCCACAACATCATCTGGGCCGTCATCTTGGTAATAGGCACCGCCATCGCCACCAAGGTCGTATCCAAGACCCTGCGCCACCTGCTCAACCGCGACGACAACCCACTTCCGGCATCGAGTATCTTCATCAACATCGCTCGCGCCGTCATCTGGATGATCGGTGGCAGCTTTATCCTCGACAACTGCTTTGGCATTAACGCAAACGCGCTCGTCGCCGCTCTTGGCGTCGGCGGCATCGCCATCTCGCTGGGCTTTCAGGACACGCTGTCGAACCTTATCGGCGGTATGCAGGTGACCTTTATGGGCATCATCAAGCCCGGCGACAATATCGAGGTCGGTGGCGTATCAGGCGTGGTCCAGGACATCACCTGCGCCACACGACCATCGAAGATGCCTGCGGGCAGACCATCATCGTCCCCAACTCCAACATCTCCAAGAACACACTCGTGCATTTGATGCCCTTTGGGCGCGTGGCTGTCCCTGTCGCGGTCAAAGACCCCTCTAAATGGGCGTCGCTCGATGAGCTAGCAGACGAGCTCGTCAGCGCCACCAAAGCGGCCGTCTCACCCATCTCAGGCTTTGACAAGGAGCCTACGTGCTCTTTAGCGAGATCGGCGACTTTGGCATTAAGGCAAAATCATCTTTATCGTCAGCGACGACAGCACCACCTTTACGGCGGCCGACGCCTGCATCCGCGCCATCGCCCCCATCATCGCCTAAACCGCCACAAAGGGGACAGGCACCTTTGTGGCGGTTTCGCATCGTGGTAACATGGTTCATATCGTTGTTTAAACGACTAAGGGAGTAGACACCATGGAAGAGGCCTATCGTCAAGCACGCAAGCGCGGCGAGCAGGGACGCCGTCGCGCCATTAGTCAAAGCGAGCATCCGTACCTCACGGACCTCGATAGCTTTGTCGCCCAGCTCCCCTTAGGTCAGCGAGAGAATGTCGGCCTAAGAGACATTCCGCTCGAAATGGTCGTCGGAACGGTTACCAAGGGCCGTCAGTCCGCCTTTTCGTGCAACTTCATGCCCCTGCTGCCGTTTAGCACCGAGTTCGCCCGCAAGTGTCCAACCTCTACGACATCCAGGTGACCGAGGGCTATCGCGACCCCATCATCGTCACCGAGTTCATGCATCGGTTTTACGTCCAAGAGGGCAACAAGCGCGTCAGCGTCCTCAAATTCCTGGACGCCCCGACGGTTTCGGCCAAGGTGACGCGTCTCTACCCCGGCACATGGGATTCCGTCGAAAGCCGCCTATACGGTGAGTTCTGCGCGTTTTGGCGCGTCTGCCCCCTATACGAGATCGAGTTCTCGCGTGAGGGAAGCTACGAGACACTCGCCAAGATGCTCGGTCAGAACCTTATCGAAAAATGGCCGCAGAAAAAGGTCGACTACCTGCGCCACACCTTCTTGCTCTTTAAGCGCGCCTACCTTCGCGCGGGCGGCGACCACCTGGACATTACGCCCGCCGACGCCATGCTCGTCTACCTCAATGTGTACAACCAGGACCGCCTGCTGGATACGCCGACGGATATCGTCGTAAATCGCCTGTGCAAAATTTGGCGCGAGCTGGTCATTGCCGGCAAAAATGACGAGGACAAGGTCGATCTTGTCGAAGCGCCGAGTGTCGATGAGGAAGAGTCGCCCGCCAAGTCCACCTCCGGTGTGCTCAACTTCTTTATGGGCAAGACCGTCTATTCGGCGGCAATCCCCTGCGCATCGCCTTTATCCATGAATTCCCTTGTGCAACGTCGAGCTGGGACAGCCTACACGACCAAGGGCGTCAGTATCTCGACGAGCACTTTGGCGGTATCGTGCGCACCGAGCGTTCGAGGACTGCCACGATCCGGACGTGTTCTACGCCGCCGTGGAAACGGCTGTCAAACATGGAGACAACGTCATCTTCTCGACCTCGCACCGCCTGATGGAATACACGCTCAGGGCAGCCGTTGAGTATCCCCAGGTTCGGTTCCTTAACTGTTCTATCGGCCTTCCCCACCAAAGTGTCCGTTCGTACTTTGGCAAGATGTACGAGGCCAAGTTCCTCCTGGGCGCCCTTGCGGCTAGCATGGCGGACAACCATCGCATTGGCTACCACGCGTCGGTCTTTGCGTCGGGCGCGCTTAGCGAGATCAACGCCTTTGCCATCGGCGCCTCGCTGCTCGACCCTCGCGCGCAGGTAATCCTCACCTGGGGCGATGTACCCGCCGGCGGTCTTGCCGAGGCCATGTGCCGCGAAGGCGTGAGTGTTATGACCGGTGTCGACATGTCCAAGTCGCTGGAGGTCCCCACCGCCTACGGGCTTCACCGTCTGGTAAACGGCAAGGAAGTTACCGGTATTGCTATGCCGGTATGGAACTGGGGCCGTTACTACGAACTCATCGTACGCAGCCTACTGCACGGCACATGGGACGAGACCGCCGATGACCAGCAGGTGCGCGCCGTCAACTACTGGTACGGTATGAGCTCCGGCGTCATCGATATTCGCTACGCTCCGGGCCTACCCTATCAGACGCGTAAACTTGTGCAGCTGCTTCGCAACGGCATTGTCGAGGGCTCCATCAACCCATTTGGCGGCGAGCTCCACAGCCAGGACGGCGTGGTTCAGATTGAGGGCTTCCCTCCCCTGCCGAGTACGCAGATTGTCGAGATGAACTGGCTGGCTGACAACGTTATAGCTCGATTCCGCAGCTCGATAACGAGCCGGAGGTCCGTGCCCTATGAATATCCTAGCCATTGCCGATGTAGAGGAGCGCTGCCTGTGGGAATGTTTTCGCAAGGAGCGCTTTGAGGACGTTGACCTGATTCTATCCGCAGGCGACCTGGATCCGGACTATCTTGAGTTTTTGGTCACTGTCATCAACAAACCGCTTGTGTACGTTCGTGGCAACCACGACGACCGCTACGCGCGCCATGCACCGGGCGGGTGCATTTGTGTTGAGGACAGCGTATATGTGTACCGAGGTATTCGCATTGCGGGTCTGGGCGGTTCCATGCGCTACCGCGACGGCGCGAACATGTATACCGAGCGCGAGATGGCCAAGCGCGTGCGCAAGCTGTCTCGTAAAGTGAGATGGTCGGTGGCTGCGACATCTTGCTCACCCATGCGCCCGCCGCCGGCGAGGGCGATCTGGACGATCTGCCACATCGAGGATTCAAATGCTTTAACACAGCGCTCGAGTCCTGGAATCCCGACTACATGGTGCACGGGCATGTGCACCAATGCTATGGTCGCGACTTTCAACGTAAGCGTCAGCACGCATGCGGGGCAACGATCATCAACGCCTGCGGCTATACGCAGTTTGAGCTGGACGAAGCGCGCTACCCCATCCGTGGCTGGCAGGCAGCCTGGCTTAATTCGCAAACCATGCGTCGCGAACTCAAGCGCCACGAGGCTATCGAGTCCTCAACCGCTAGAACACCCTGGTAACCACCTTAAAGGGGGCGCTGTCCCCTTTAAGGTGGTTTTAACGCGATAGCAAGAAACCCGGTACTGAACGAGACAGAACCGGGTTTCTTTAGCAATGCTTGCTTTGCTCAGGCAGTAACTAAAAGTTACTCAGCCAGGAAGTCGCGCTGGATAGCGGGATCGACCTTGATGCCAGGGCCCATGGTGGAAGACACGGAGATGGACTTAACGTACTTGCCCTTAGCAGAAGAGGCTTGACGCGCAGGATCTCGGTGTACAGGCAGCGTAGTTCTCGACGAGCTGCTGCTCGGAGAAGGACTTCTTGCCCAGGGGCACGTGGCAGATGCCGTAGCGGTCGGCGCGATACTCAACGCGGCCGGCCTTGAGCTCGGAGACCATCTTGGCGACGTCCATGGTCACGGTGCCGAGCTTGGGGTTCGGCATGAGGCCACGGGGACCAAGGATCTTACCGATGCGGCCAACCTTGGCCATCATGTTCGGCGTAGCGATAGCGCGTCGAAGTTGATCTCGCCCTTCTGAATCTGGGCGACGAGCTCGTCGGAACCGATGATGTCGGCGCCGGCACTCGGCCTCGCGGGCCGTCTCGCCCTCGGCGAAGACGGCAACACGAACGGTCTTGCCGGTGCCGTGGGGCAGGGAGATGGAGCCGCGGATGTTCTGGTCGGCCTTACGAGTATCGACGCCCAGACGGAAGTGGGCCTCGACGGTCTCGTCGAACTTGGCGGTGTCGAGCTCCTTGATGAGCTTGGCAGCCTGAAGGGGGGTGTAGAGCGTGGCGCGGTCGATCTTCTCGCAGCGGCGTTATAGCTCTTACCATGCTTAGCCATGTGCATTACCTCCTGTGGTTAAACGGGCGCGAGCCCTCCCACATCGTATCGTGTGCCCTATTGCACACATTTAACGGGCGCCCCGGTCGGAGCACCCGTCGTTACCATAAGAAATCGCTACTCAGCGATGGTGACGCCCATGGAACGGGCGGTACCGGCAATGATCTTCTTGGCGGCATCAATGTCGTTGGCATTGAGGTCCGGCATCTTGATCTCGGCGATCTTGGTGAGCTGCTCCTGGGAGAGCTGACCAACTTGTCGGCCTGGGGCTTAGCGGAACCAGACTTGAGGTTCAGCTCCTTCTTGATGAGGTGAGCCGCCGGCGGGGTCTTGGTGATGAAGGAGAAGGACTTATCCTCGTAGACAGTGATCTCAACGGGGATGATGTCGCCCTTCTTGTCCTGCGTCTCGGCGTTAAAGGCTGGCAGAACTGCATGATGTTCACGCCAGCAGCGCCCAGGGCGGGGCCGACGGGAGGAGCGGGGTTAGCTGCACCAGCAGGAATCTGGAGCTTAATGACGTTGGCAACCTTCTTCTCAGCCATGGTCATTCCTTTCGAATCACGAGTGTGAAGTACTTGCTATATCGTAAGCACGCACGTGTTAGAAGCACTCCTGAGATGAGCAGTCACAGAAGAAGCACGCTCGCGCGAACGGACGAAAACTTAAGCGATGACAGCGACCTGGTTAAAGTCGAGCTCGACCGGCGTCTCACGGCCAAAGATCATCAGCGTGACCTTGAGCTTGCCTGCTCGGTGTTAACCTCGGAGACCTTGCCATCAAAGTCGGTAAGCGGACCATCGGTGACACGGACGGACGTACCGACCTCAATATCGACCGACGTACGCTTGGGCGAATCGCCCTTACCGGGACGACGAGTCATCTTATTGTACTCGTCGCGGGAAAGCGGAGCGGGCTTGCCGTTGCCGCCCAGGAAACCGGTGACACCGGGCGTGTTGCGAACACACGTCCACGCATCGTCATCCATCTCCATGCGAACCAGGACATAACCCGGGAAGATTTTAGAATCCTTGGTCTCGCGCTTGCCACCCTCTTTGATCTCGGTGACGCGCTCCATAGGAATCTCGATATCAAAGATACGGTCCTGCATGCCCATGGTCTCGATGCGATGCTCGAGATCGGACTTAACACGGTTCTCGTATCCAGAGTAAGTATGAACGACGTACCAACGCTTAGACATGGTTTAGCCCCTCAATCCGGAGAACAGAGCAAGAGCCTCGCCAAAGCCAGCATCGAGCAGAGCGATGACGACGCCGACGACGACCAGAGAAGCGCAAACGACGACCGAGTAGTTCACGAGCTCCTTTTTATCGGCCACGTGACACGCTTCATCTCGGACTTCACCGAAGCAAAATACTTCTTGGTGCGGGCGAAGAAGCCGGGCTTCTCGTTCTTCTTGGACTTCGCAGCCTTCTCGCTCTTCTTGGCAACGGCCTTCTTGGCCTCAACCTTGGAGTTGGCGGCAGCGTTGTTGGCAGGCGCCTGCTGCTGTGCCTTCTTCTTGTTCTTCTTGTTGGCCATTTGGGTTACCTCCGCGCAATGCGCTTATACATGAGTAAACCGTAAGCCCCAAATGGGAGCTTACGGAATAATGACTGGCACGCCAGGAAGGACTCGAACCCTCAACACTCGGTTTTGGAGACCGATGCTCTACCAATTGAACTACTGGCGTATGTAACTAGAGACTAGCGAGTCTCTTTGTGCAGCGTGTGGTGACGGCACCAGGGGCAATACTTCTTGATCTCCATACGATCAGGCATGGTCGACTTGTTCTTGGTGGTCGTATAGTTGCGGCGCTTGCACTCAGTGCACGCAAGAGTAACTAGAGTACGCATGTATCCTGAACCTTTCATATCCGCCCCGTACGGGCACGAGTTGGTACTTATCAGTCTACGTAAGTGCTGTCAATGAAAACCTCGAATCAATTGGTTCTCGCTGGATCCATTCATATTTGGAACACATCAATGAAGCCAGCGAGATCTAATCGACGGTGCACTCAGGACCATTATCGATCCTCTCGACACCAGCAACGGCTCAATATCCATTGCAGAAAAGAACCCGGCACCCATATAAGTGCCGGGTTCTCTAAGTCAGCTATATCAGAGAGCTAATTTACTCAATGATCGTGGAGACGATGCCCGAACCGACGGTGTGGCCACCCTCGCGGATAGCGAAGCGCAGGCCCTCCTCCATGGCGATCGGGTGAATGAGGTCGCCCTCGATGGTGATGTGGTCACCAGGCATAGCCATCTCGGTGCCTCGGGGAGCTTGACCGTACCGGTAACGTCGGTGGTACGGAAGTAGAACTGAGGACGATAACCATCGAAGAACGGGGTGTGACGGCCGCCCTCCTCCTTGGTCAGAACGTAAATCTCGCCGGTGAACTTGGTGTGCGGGGTAACCGAACCGGGCTTGCAGAGAACCTGGCCGCGCTCGATGTCCTCGCGCTTGATGCCGCGGAGCAGCAGACCGACGTTGTCGCCAGCCTCGCAGAAGTCCATGGACTTACGGAACATCTCGATACCGGTAACGACGGTGTTCTGGGTATCCTTGATGCCGACGATCTCGACGGGCTCGTTGAGCTTGAGCTCACCGCGCTCGACACGGCCGGTAGCAACGGTACCACGGCCGGAGATGGTCATAACGTCCTCAACGGCCATCAGGAACGGGAGGTCGTTGTTACGAGCAGGCGTCGGGATGTACTCGTCGACGGCCTTCATGAGCTCGCGAATGGCGTCCATCCACTTGGCGTCGCCCTCGAGAGCGCCCAGAGCGGAACCACGGATGACGGGGATGTCGTCGCCGGGGAAATCGTACTCGGAGAGGAGCTCACGGGTCTCCATCTCGACGAGGTCGATGAGCTCGTCATCGTCGACCATATCGCACTTGTTCAGGAAGACGACGATGTAGGGAACGCCGACCTGACGGGCGAGCAGGATGTGCTCGCGAGTCTGAGCCATGGGGCCGTCGGTAGCGGCGATGACCAGGATAGCGCCGTCCATCTGAGCAGCACCGGAGATCATGTTCTTGACGTAGTCAGCGTGGCCCGGGCAGTCAACGTGAGCGTAGTGACGGGCAGCAGTCTCGTACTCGACGTGGGAGACGGAGATCGTGATGCCGCGCTCGCGCTCCTCGGGAGCCTTGTCGATGTTCTCGAACGCAGTGAAGTCAGCCTTGCAGCCCTCGGTCTCAGAGAGAACCTTGGTGATGGCGGCGGTCAGCGTGGTCTTGCCGTGGTCGACGTGACCAATGGTGCCGATGTTAACATGCGGCTTAGTGCGCTCAAACTTCTCTTTGGCCATAAAGCCCTCCTCATAACAGGTCGTCCCCCGACGGGACTTTGCCTTTATACCATAGTGGCCTCTCAACATACTATTGAGAAGCCACCGTGTTACCTATGGTAGCGGTGACTGGATTCGAACCAGTGACGCCACGGGTATGAACCGTGTGCTCTAACCAACTGAGCTACACCGCCGGATGGAGCCTGCAACCAGACTTGAACTGGTGACCTCTTCGTTACCAACGAAGTGCTCTACCGACTGAGCTATACAGGCACTTGACGGTGGGAGCTATAGGATTCGAACCTATGTAGGCAGAGCCAACGGGTTTACAGCCCGTCCCCATTAACCACTCGGGCAAACTCCCAATCGTTCAAGTATCCGCTGGTTCTTTGGCCTTTTGGACCGCCGCCCCCGCGAACGAAAAAGATAATACGATGCAACCTTGGGGGCTGTCAACGAAAACCTCTAGATACACGGTGCCGGGCGTATCTATATAGCTGTGACCTGCGGTTTTGTTGAGTTTAGATATGAAGGTCGGTGGTTTTGGATACAGAGGTGACGTTTCCCAAGGTAACACTTTTGTGTAGTGGAGTACACCTTCAGGATCGAACTTCGATAACGGCTTATTTGCACCTATATATAGGTCGAGATCGGGTTTCCGCGGCAGATTCGAGCGTGGATTTTCTTCCGTTTGAAATCGAGCGTGGATAATCTCCCACTTTTGGCGTGCCACTGGACCCAAAGCGGCTGATTATCCACGCTCATTCTCCAGGCAGGAGATTTTCCACTCTCGTATGTCTGAATATCCTCGCTTGATCAAGTAGACCAGGGACTTCACCGTTTTCATCTCAATCTGTAACAGTAAGAGGGCTATTCCTCCCCTATCTGTTACAGATTGAGATACTTCACAGTGACCCCAACTTCTGTCTCATTCTGTAACAGCTAGAACTGTTTTCAGCCTCTTCGTGTTACAGATCGAGATGTTATCGGCCATCCCGTCTTAACATCTCAATCTGTAACAGCTTGAAGAGAAATACCGGTCTAGATGCTACAAATCAAGATTAATCGTTTGGGCTGAATGTCCCAAGATATTGGCTGGCGGTCACTAGAACTCAATCTCGTCAAAGTCAAAAGCCTTCAAAGTGAGTCCAACGAGCCTGTCTGTGCGCTCCTGAATCTGCTCGCTAGTCCAGGTATCCGTGTTTATCAACTCGTCGTTCAGGTTCAACCCGTTGCGGTATCCGACATTCGCCCCGTAAACATCCTTGCGGTCTCGCTTGGTCACAAAGGGCATGTTGCTCAGCTTTGAGTTATACCCGGTGATGGTTAGATTACCAAGCGTGTGGACCTGTTTCTCCTGCACCTCAGTCGCCTTAGACATGTCGCCGTCCGCAACCATCTTCACCCATTCATCTGGAATGTTCTTGCCCTGAGGGAAGATGTGCTCGATTGTCCAGACGTAGTTTCCGGAGGCGTATCGCTCCCAAAGTGGCTTCATCTCTTTCGTAACGCTCGGAGATGCGATCACAGTAAGGATGTAGCGCGTCATATCGGGATTGACGTCGTAAATCGGCCCCTCAAGACATTCTCTGAAGGAAGCGTCGCTGGCAGACACGTCGACGAGGCGCTTCTTGATGTACTCCGCGGCTGCAATGCCCTTGAGACCCTCGCTTTCGACGCTCTCGCAAATACTGATGAAGAGTCTCTCAAGGTCACGTGTGGGAGCGTATCGGTGAGGTTGCGTCGAACAAAGAAGCAGACGAGGAGCTTAACAAGAAGCGCGAGGGTTTCATCTTTTAGCTCCAACTGGTTCTGCTTCTTGAAAAGGAACAGCAGCATCAGGTAAGATGCGACGCCCTGCGCTCTCGAAAGCTCCAAAAGCTGATGCGAAAGCTCGGAATCCGGGCTCTCTTGATCGAGCCCAATTATCTTCGAGTAGAGTGCGGAATTCTCGGTCAGCTCGTCCAACACCTTAAGGGCGCCGTCATCGGCTTCCATCCGCTTCTCGTAGATTTTCAGAAGGTTGGACCTCGTGGCAACGGAACCGAGGGGAAGCTGGGAACCAGATTCGCCGATAAATGGCTTGTTCACCTCCCGGCGGAAGGCATCGTAGTTCTGACGGAAGAAGCGCTCCTGCGTCTTGTAGTCATCGCCGAGATTGTGGAGTACTTCCTGCCAGCGCTCAAAGTAATAGTCGAGCTGCCCGTCATCCACCCCGGCAACCTTGCGAGAAGCATGTTCTTGATAAGGTCGACGGCGCTCAAGGGAACACCGCGTTGTTAAGGGACGCGAACAAGGTGTAGGCATCAGCATGGCTATCGACGGTAATCTGAACCACGACCGCCGAACACACCAACCTGCAGATATCAAGCAGGCAGCGAACGCACTCGATTCCGTTTCTGCTCCCAACATCCTCACCCAGTCGATCGTAAAAATAGTTGTATGCCTTAGACATCTTTCTCAGACCAAGGAACTTCGGCTTTTGCATAACCGCATCTAGACCGATATGTTCCTTCAAGATCCAGCGGTAATCCTCAAGGTTATGATTCTGGACCTGAGGAATAACGCGTGTCATTGACTTGTCAGATTTCAAGATCAGACGATTGCGCAGGGGTCGGATATCGTCCAACATCATGTCGTCATCGATAGAATCCTTATGTTCCATGATGCGAGCATAGAGAGCAGCAAGGAAAAGGCTGAGCGTCGTCAGACGTTGCTGGCCATCGATAACTTCATAGTGAATGGTATCCATCTTGGAATTCACAGTCCCGTTCACGACAATAAACGAGCCCAGGAAGTAGCCGGCGTCGTTTGGGTGATATCGTCATAGAGATTCGCCCAGTCACGCTGATTCCAAGTGTATTCGCGCTGGTAACGAGGAATGTCATAGATTTTTAGCATATCGGTCGACAGAATATTGGCAACCGTTGGGTCCTCTACGCTATTAATCATCATGGGTCCTTTCAATCGCCTTGCTCACAAACAACGAGAAATCCTTGTCGCTCTTGACTTCTCGCGCCGAATTGAATCTAGACTATAGTAATACCCATGGGCTACAGGAAAGAGAGCCGTGCACGCGCGCGATCTTTCGAGAAGTAGCGTCGGAGCTCTCAGCGCCTTGGTCACTTTCCACCCTATCCCAGTTGGAGGCACAAAGCCCAAAACTCTAATGGAGACAGCAACTGTAAGCTTGGCTTTTCCCGCTTCATTGCACGCGTTTATTGACAATGAGCATCGGTCACAAAGCACACACAAATGCACTTTCAGATTTAATTGTTGCATGTTTGTTGCATGAGAAGGCAGAATCAGAGGATATAACACCTCTGACCTGCGAAAACTCATGGAGCCAGTGACAGGAATCGAACCCGCAACCCACTGATTACAAATCAGTTGCGCTACCGTTGCGCCACACTGGCACACTTGGCGCTTTCGCGCGAAGCCAATTAAGAATAAAGGAATTGCAGACGAGGCGCAACAGGCCGCACGGCGTTATACAAATATGCAAAATCCAGCAACAGCGCGTACCAAGCCCGTTCATTTCTGTCAGTGCGCCCTCAATCTTAAAACCCTTCGCCAGAACGAATAGTTTTAATTACAATTGGCTATATAAAACTATTCGTTTTGGCGAAGGGTTTCGCGATGTTGACTACAAAGGAAGCAGCCGAGCTGCTCGGCATCACCCCGCGCAGGTGCAGGAGCTCATTAAGAACGGCGCGCTGACCGCCCGCAAGGCTTCTGGCGTGTGGCTTATCGACAAAGCAGCGTAGACACGCGACTCCGCTCCGCAACCAAAAGAGGGGGACGGCCTCGTCGCGGGCATGGGAAAAGCGAAATCGCATTTACCCTCATGAACCGCACGCACGAAGTGGCCCAGCTGGTCTACAGCAGATCACGGAAAGACTTCACCCACATCGGCGCTGACGTCGATCGTGCCCACGCCCCTATTGGAGTTTTTGCTCCCAGCAAACCCGTATCGCTCGACTCCTTCCGCATCTGGTGGCGCGGCCGCGGTATCCCGCTCGCACGCATTGGGCTAGCTCCCTGCTTGCAGAAGCCGCAGTCGATGTTCCCGACGAACTTGTACAGCGAAATCTTGGCCTCTCCTTATCCGACCAGTATTGGATTAGGCCCCAAGACTCCGGTCTCGCGTGGGAAGATATCAATTTCTTCAATAATGCTTTTGACGACGTCTCGCTAACCATTGCACCCTTCGCCCCGGAGGGTAAGGCAGCTGCTGCAAAGCCCGACAACACCTCGGACGGCAATCTTCAAAAGTATTGGACGTGCGAGGGTGACCGTCGAATCCTCCACAAAGCAGGTGCACATCTAAACCAGGAACCTTATAACGAGCTGGTGGCGACTGTACTTCACCGTCGCATCCTAAACGCTTGCGATTATGTACCCTATTCGCTCGAAGGCGCAGGTACTTCTGCCCTGAGCACATGCGATGTCTTCTTAACTGACGAAGAAGAATATGTCCCTGCGTTCTATGTAAACCAGCACGCAAATGCGGACGACCGGCTAACCGACTACGAACGGTATGTTACAAACTGTGAGGAGCTCGGGGCGACGGGCATAAAAGATGCTCTTTACCGCATGATCGTATGTGATGACATCATTGCCAACTTCGACCGTCATTGGCGCAACTTTGGCCTCGTGCGAAACGTCAACACACTAGCGTGCAGGCCGGCCCCATCTTTGATTCGGCTCATCGCTCTGGTGCAACATGTCTCAAGAGGAGCTCCGGGCAGGAGAACACAGTTTTACCAGCGCACAGTTTTATTCAAGTCCCGCAAAACAAATGTTGCTCGTCGAGGATATGAGCTGGTTTGACGGCGACAAACTCGAGGGCTTTGTCGACGAGGCGATCGAGATTCTATCCAGAAATGATGCCCTAGCAGCGAGACTGCCTTATCTAAAAGAGGCGCTAACGTGGCGCCTCGAAAGAATGATCGACATCGCTGAATGGAGTTAGCGAGGCAGCATTGCCCCGCCAACTCCCCTACCTCCCGCGCAACGCCTTGAGCTTGGCCAGCGCATCGGGACTTAGGCGACTGCCCAGGGTCATCTTGATCTGCGGGGCTTCCTCGGCCTCGTGCACGTCGTTGTCGATCTGTTTGATCTCGTCCACCAGCATGCGGCTCGAGATGCGCGTAACACCCTTGCCCATGACGACGGCCTGGATCGTGCCGTCGCTCGACACCACGGAGCACGCGCGGCCTTCCTCGCGCGCCTCGATGCAGAGCTTCTGCACCACGGTATCGGCAGAGACGCCCGTCGGCGAAAACTCGATGCGCACGCCGCGGGCCGGTAGGTTGGGGCGCTCGCTGGAGATGTTGCCCGCGCCGTCGAACACGATCACGGCCTCGTAACGGCCCTGGGCAAACGCCGCGACATCGTTGATGAGCGCAGTACGAGCCATATCGTGGACGTCGCTGGAATACGGATCGTCGGAATGGTCGTACACGAGCTTTTCGTAGCGCGGCGTGCAGTGAATCACGTTGTAGCCGTCGACCACCAGCAGCTCGGGCTTATTGGAGTGCACCGTCGAGACCGGATCGGCGATAGCCTGCGCAAACGCATTGCCGCCCACGCCATAGGTCGCGGCCGAAACAATTGGCTTGGCCGAGCCCTCGCCAAAGCGCTTGGCCTTGGACTTGGCGCGGTTCTTCTTGGACATGCGCTACTCCTCCCCCATGAGCTCGCCGGCATTGCGGCGCAGCCACTCAAAGCACAGCGCGGTGGTCGCCTGGGCCACATTGAGACTCTCGGTCATGCCGCGCTGGGGAAGCTTGGTCAAAAAGTCGCATTTCTCGAGCACCAGGCGCGAGATGCCGTCGCCCTCGGAGCCCATGACGAGCGCAACGCGGCCCTCGAAGGGAGCATCCCAGCAGCTGCCCTCGGCGTGCTCGGAAGCACCGCCCACCCAAAAGCCGGCGGCCTTGAGGTCGTCAAGCGCTCGGGCGATATTGGGAACCTGCGCGATGGGCAGGTGCATGACGGCACCAGCAGAGGTTTTGTAGCTGCCCACGGTCACACCGGCGGCGCGCTTGTTTGCAATGATGACGCCCGCGGCGCCCACGACCTCGGCGGAGCGCACGATAGCGCCAAAGTTACCGTCGTCGGTCACATGGTCGAGTACGATGACGAGCGCCGGACCGTCGCCCGCGCGGTCGAGGATATCGGCGACATCGGCATAGGGGAAGTTGCCAACCTCGAGCGCAATGCCCTGGTGAGCGCCATGGCTCGACAGTGCGTCGAGCTGCGCGCGCGGCACATACTTAATGCGGACGCCCGCGGCGTTGAGGTCATCGACCAGACGCGACAGGGCGGCATCGCGCTCCCCGCCCTCGGCAATGAGCGCGCACTTGATGGGAAAACCAGTGCGCAGCGCCTCGGCGGCAGCACGACGGCCTTCGATAAACTCGCCCTTGGGAGCCTGGACAGCGTCGCGGTTGCGATCGCGCTGCGGACGTGCGGCCTGGGTACGACCGCGCTGACCCTTGGGAGCGGCAGCGCGGTCATTACGGCGAATCGGACGCGAGCCGGAAGCAGCCTGCTTGCCGCCACGAGACGCACGCTTGCGATTGTCGGCCATAAAGCGACCTCCTTAAATAGATAACAAACAAGAATCGACCGTCCGAGCCACGGCACCTTGCCTTTCAATCGTCGGGCATGACCACCAGGTCTATGCCCTCCTCTTTCAAGGCAATCTGCCGCACCTCGAACGGTCGACAAATACTAGAGAGTCTTAATACGAGTGCCCGCGGCAGTATCCTCGATCGTCAGGCCCAGGTCCTTGAGCTGATCGCGGATGGCATCGGCCAGATCCCAGTTCTTGGCGGCGCGGGCCTCGGCGCGGGCCTCGAGAATCTTGGCAGCTGCCTCGTCCACGTCGTCACCAGTGTAGGCAACCAGGCCGGCGGCAACACCTAGCAGGCCCAGCGGCAGCTCGACCTTGGGCTCGGGAAGCTCAACGCCAAACGTATCGAGCAACTCGGTCAGCGTATCGGCGGCAGCAAGCGCGGCGGCCTTGTCGGCAGCATCGCCCGCCTGCTCCAGATACTGATTGCACTCGGTGACAAAGCCAAAGACGGCACCCATGGCACCGGCGGTGTTAAAGTCGTCGTCCATGCACTCCTTAAAGGCGGCACGAGTCTCGGCGCCTTGGCGACAAACGCCTCGGCGGCAGCCTCATCGGCGTCGGCCGTCGCGTGGCTTGCAGCCCAGCGCAGGTTCTCGACCGTGCCGGCGATACGCGTGAGCGAGTTCTCGGCACCCTCCAGGCGCTCCCAAGAGAAGTCGAGCGGCGAGCGATAGCTCGTCTGCAGCATCAGCAAGCGCAGAGCCGCGGCAGAGTGCTGCTCGAGCACCTCGGCCAGCGTAAAGAAGTTACCGAGCGACTTGGACATCTTCTCGCCGTCAACCAGCAGCATGCCCGTGTGCATCCAGGTGTTGGAGAAGCCCTGGTGCCAGGCGCAGGTAGCCTGGGCGCACTCGTTCTCGTGATGCGGGAAGGCAAGGTCGGAGCCACCGCCGTGGATGTCGATCGGGGTGCCCAGGTAGCGGTGCACCATGGCGGCGCACTCGGTGTGCCAGCCGGGACGGCCCTCGCCCCAGGGGCTCGGCCAGCTGGGCTCGCCGGGCTTGGCGGCCTTCCACAGGGCAAAGTCGAGCGGGTCGTTCTTGTCCTCGTTCTCCTCGATGCGCGCACCAACCATAAGTCGTCGATGTTGCGGCCCGAGACCTGACCATAGTTGGGATCGCTGCGCACGGCAAAGTACACGTCGCCGTTATCGGCGGCATAGGCATGGCCCTGCTCGATAAGCGTCTTGATCATAGCGATCATGGGACCGATCTCTTTGGTGGCACGTGGACGCACATCGGGATCGAGCACGTTGGCGGCGCGCATGACGCCGATGAACTTGTCGGAGAACTCCGTCGCGACCTCGGCAGCCGTACGGCCTTGCTCGTTGGCGCGCTTGATGATCTTGTCATCGACATCGGTGAGGTTCTGGGCGAACGTGACCTCGTAGCCGCTCGCGATGAGCCAACGGCGGATCACATCGAAGCTGATGAACGTGCGGGCGTTGCCGATGTGGATGTTGTCATAGACCGTGGGGCCGCACACGTACATGCGGACCTTGCCGGACTCGATGGGCTGGAACTCTTCCTTTTTATGGGTAGCGCTGTTGTAGATACGCATTCGTTACTCCTTAACGGTTTTCTGTAGCAGGCAGACGGCCCAGGCGCCAATTCCCTCGCCTTGACCTTCCCAACCGAGTTTTTCGGTCGTGGTGGCGGCGACGCCACGTTTTCGACGTCAACGCCCAGAGCATGGGCGAGGTTGGCGCGCATGGCATCGCGGTGCGGGGTGATTTTGGGCTGCTGGCAGGCAATGGTGCAGTCGGCATCGACAAACTCAAAGCCCAGCTCGCGCGCATAGTCCATCACACGGGCAAGCAGCACCATCGAGTCGGCGCTTCATAGGCAGGATCGGTGTCGGGGAACAGTTTGCCGATGTCTCCCCCGCGGCAGGCGCCCAAAATGGCGTCGGCCAAGCGTGCGCGAGCACATCGGCATCCGAGTGGCCCAGCAGGCCGCGCTCGTAGGGAATGTCGACCCCGCCGATGATACATCGACGCCCCTCCACCAGACGGTGGACGTCGTAGCCATGGCCAATGCGCAGGTTACTGAACATGGGGAAGGTCCTCTCCTCGGCCATGCGACCGAGCAGAATCGCGGTTACGGGACGCAGGTCCTCGGGCACCGTCACCTTAAGGTTGTCACGTGGGCTCTGGACGCAGCGGACACGCCCGCCCATGCGCTCGACCAGCGACGAATCGTCCGTGCCGATAAAGCCCTCGGCAATCGCCGCGGCATGGGCGCGCTTCATAGCGTCGACACTAAAGATCTGCGGCGTCTGTGCAGCCCAATAGAGTTCGCGCGGCGGTGTCTTAACGATGTTATCGCCATCGACGATCTTGAGCGTGTCAATCGCGGGCTGACCGCACACGACACCGTCGAGCGAGCGGTCACCCATGAGCACGTCGATAGCGTGGTCGATGGCCTCGGTCGTAATGAGCGGACGAGCGCCATCGTGGATGGCGACATATTCGAAACCCGCCGGAACCGCATGCACGCCGGCACGGGTGGAATCCTGACGGGTATCGCCGGCATCGGCAAAGCTGATGGGCGTGTCATAGTCAAACGGGTCGATGGCAAGTCGGCGCATCTCGCACGGCGCTCGGCAGGACACACCACCACGATGTGGCCGACCTTGTCGCTTCGATCGAACGCGCGGATGGACCAGCTCATGAGCGGACGGCCCGCTACATTGACGAGCTGCTTGCCACCGGGGTTACCAAAGCGCTGGCCGCTGCCACCGGCAACGACCACGGCGCATACGGGCGCCATTATGCGTTCCCCTGTTTGGTGCCCTTCATGCGGTACAGCGAGTCCGCAAGAATGGCAGGGTTGTTGACGCCAAAGTCGCCCAGGCGCTCCGGATCCTCGCTGATGTCGTCCATGAGCTCCTGCAGCGAGCCGTACTCGTCGACAATCTTCTCGGCCACGCCGTCGCGCACGACGGACACGCGCGAAAGCGTGCGCAGGCCCAGCGGCGTCATGACAGAGTCCTCATCCAGGTCGTCGTAGCCCAGAACCGCCGCCACATGCTGCGGGTCGGACAAGTCCTTGGGCGTCATACGGGCAAGCTCAGCGCGAATTTTCTCGGCGTTTGCCTCGGAGGAGTCACTCGCGTAGTCGCGGATCATCAGGTCATACTCGGTATCCATACTGGAGCCGGCGAGCTGCTCGAGCTGCATCTGCACGAGCTTGCCCTGGTTGCCCAGCTTGACAATGCAATCCTTAAGCTCGGTCTTTGCCTGCTGCATGATCTCGAAACTCGAGAAAATGCCGGTGATGTCAGCGAGCGTAACGTAGTCATCGAGCTCGAGGGCCGTCAGACGCAGCAGGGAGCGATCGAGCGACTGACGGGTGGTCTGGAGCGTGGCGACGAGTTGGTTGACCGAGCTCATGATGGTGGTAACGGGCTGGATCTCGTAGCTCTTGCCGTGAACGTACACGTTGACAACGGCACGACGGGCCGAGACCGAGATCACGATGGCATCCGTGAGCACCGACATGCGAGCGGCGGTGCGGTGACGCATACCCGTCTCGCTCGTGGCAAGCGAGGGATCGGGATTGAGGTGGAAGTTGGCGCGCAGGATCTGGGTGAGGTCACCGTCGATGACGATGGCACCGTCCATCTTGGAGAGCTCGAACAGACGGTTTGAGGTAAACGAAATGTTGAGCGGGAAGCCGTCGTTACCGGCGGCGAGCACGTTTTCGGTGTCGCCGACGCAGATAAGGGCGCCCAGGTGACCGGCAATGATCATGTCGAGGGCGGTGCGGATCGGCTGGCCAGGTGCCGTCAGACGAATGGCCTGTTCCATACGCTTTTGCAGCTCGTTCTTATCCAAGGCATCGCTCCCATCGTATACGCTCCATAAACGCTAAATAGTTTCTCACGGTTTGTCCCCGCAGCAGCCACGAAATCCGATGCTTACAGAATGAGCGAACACCGCTTAGGTAGCTCATTTGGGACGGGGCTCCTTTGACTGCTCATGTGGTAGCATCGGGTCTCATATAAATGAGGGAGTAGTCGCGTAATCGGGCTCGCCCGCAGAGAGGGAGCCAGACTATGGGACTCGCAGAGCTCGTGTTGCTCGCCGTTGGCCTTTCGATGGACGCCTTTGCCGTTCCATCTGCAAGGGCCTTGGATGAAAAAGATCAACCTTAAGGTCGCCGTGGTGCTCGGCCTGTTCTTTGGCGGCTTTCAGGCCGGCATGCCCGTGATCGGATGGGCGCTCGGCAGTCAATTCATGGGCATCATCGGCCCATCGACCATTGGATCGCCTTTATCCTTTTGGCCTTCATCGGCGGCAAGATGCTGTGGGAGGCCTTTACCGAAGACGAGGATGAGGACGAAGGCGACGGCAAGGATGCCGAGAAGATTGACCTGGTAGAATACCTGATTCTCGCCATTGCCACCTCAATTGACGCCCTGGCCGTAGGCATCTCGTTTGCGGCGCTCTCGGTCGATATCGTTCCCGCTGTATCGCTTATCGCGTCACAACGTTTATCTTCTCCGTCGCCGGCGTAGCGATCGGCCACACCTTTGGCGCGCGCTACGAAAAACCCGCCACCATCGTCGGCGGCGTTGTGCTCATCCTCATCGGGCTAAAGATCTTGCTTGATCATCTGGGATCCTCGCACTGTAACGAATAACGCCGCCCGGCATTACGCCAGGCGGCCGTTTTCATAGCCAGCCGTTTTAGAGCGGCCTAACCAAGGCGACCTTTACGCGGCAAGGCGCTTGAGGACGTCGATGAGCAACTCGTAGAAGCGCTCGGCAGAAGCGAGCTCCATGCTCTCGTCCGGGGTGTGGACATCGGAGAGCGTCGGGCCCACGGCGATGGCGTCCAGGCCGTGCAGGGCCTCGGCGAACAGGCCGCACTCAAGGCCGGCGTGGATGGACTCGATGCGCAGCTCGGAGCCAAAGAGCTCGCGATAGCTCTCGACAAAGACGTCACGGACCGGCGAATGCTCGGCATAGCTCCAGCCGGGATACTCGAACTCAAACTTGGCGTCGAAGCCCAGGACATCGGCCAGCGTCTGCAGACGGTCCTTGAACTCGTTCTGCAGCGAGGTGATCGAAGAGCGCGGGGACAGCATGATCTTGACCTCGTCGTCAGAAGTGGCAACCACACCGATGTTGGAGGAAACCTCGACGGAGCCGTCGGTGGCGACGTTGCGGCGGATCACACCGTTGGGGGCAAGACGCAGGGCGCGGATGAGGCAAGCGCGGACTTCTGGTCCATGGCCTCGACCTCGGCGTTGTCGGCAATCTCAACGGTGCAGGTAAAGCCGGGGTCGAAGACCTCGAGCTCGGCAGTAACGTCGGCGATGATGCCCTTTGCGATCTGGGCCGCGGCCTCGGCGGCAGCGTGGTCGGCGTAGACCAGAACAGCCTTGCACTCACGGTTGATGGCGTTGTCCTTAGTGCCGCCGTTAAAGCTGACGATGGCGGGCTCGCCAGCGACCATCAGGCGGTCGATGATGCGGGCCATGATGAGGTTGCCGTTGCCGCGCTCCAGGTTGATATCGCTGCCGGAGTGACCGCCCAGCAGGCCGGAGATGTCGAGTGTGAGGTGCTACCGGTCTTGTGCTCGCGCACGATGGGGCAGGTGTAGGTAACGACGACGCCGCCGGCGCAGCTGACGGTGGCAACGCCCTCTTCCTCGGAGTCAAGGTTGATCATAGTACGGGCGCTAATCTGGGACTTGTCGAGCGTCTCGGCACCGACCAGGCCAGTCTCCTCGTCGGTGGTGAATACGCACTCGAGGGCCGGATGGGCAATCGAATCGTCGTTGAGCACGGTAAGCATAAGCGCGACGGCGATACCGTTGTCGGCGCCCAGAGTGGTGCCGTTAGCGGTGAGGACGCCGTCCTTGACGACCAGGTCGATACCGTCGGTCGTAAAGTCGTGCTCGACGGAACCCAGCTTGTCGCACACCATGTCGATGTGACCCTGCAGCATCACGGTCGGGGCATTCTCGGCGCCGGCAGATGCGGGCTTGCGAATGATGACGTTGTAGACCTCGTCCTGATACACATCGAGACCGCGCTCCTTGGCAAACGCGACCAGGAAATCGCTGATGCCCTTCTCGTTGCCAGAACCACGGGGGATCGCGCTGACCTCCTCAAAGAAATGGAACAGCTGGGCGGGCTCGTAGCCGGTAATCTTGTAGTCCATGGTGCCTCCTTGGCGCAACTGGTTAGACAGTAAGACATGCGCCTTGTATATTCCCAGACTTTGCGTGCATAAACCAGTCGAAAACGCCGAGCGCCCCCGCATCATCGGCTAACGGCGGGGAAACACCACTTTATCAAGATAAAGCATGTTAGACGGGCCGCGCCGAAGGGACGCTGGACCCTTCAACCAACCTCAACGCCTGATCAACGTTTATGCATACACCATTGGTAAGCTTAATGAGATTTTTGTCCTCCGTCACGACGTAATCGGCATCAATGCGATTGGCAACGCCCAGCATCAGGTCGTCCTCAAAGTCGTTGTGATGATACTTGAACACAAAGGAGTCGAAGACTCGTCTGCACCGACCGGCGCGATGAGGGCGAGCTCGCGCATCTGCCGAACGCATGCCCAGGCCGTTTCGTCCGCCGCCGCAATGGCGTTATCGCTCAGCGAACCATTCTTCCTTCGGCACTCCCTCTTAATCGCCGCCGAGACAAGATACGAGACATCTTTGACCGAAAGAGACGAGGCAAACAGGGCAATCTGCTCCGAGACATCGGCAATCTCGAATAGACGGACAACATCCGCTGTCCGGTCCGACCTTCCAGAAAAGTAATCCATCCATACGTTGGTGTCGATGAGCAACTTGAGAATGCCGTCTGCACTCATAGCTCCACCCACTCGGGATAGCGCTCCGCCATTGCTTCCTCATAGAGGTCATCGTAGTCACCCAAGAGGTCGGGAACAGGGATGCCATATTTGAGGCACGCATCGCGCACGATGTGGCTGCCTTGCGTAACCCTTGATTCCACCGACGCAGTCGCTGGCACGTTAGAGCTCGGTACCGCAATCCCCGATCTCGAGGGCATGCATCCGTTGACGACCAGATATTCCCAAAGTGTCCGCACCGCTTGAGACGGCGTCATGCCGATATGCGCCAGCACGGCGTCCCCAGCTCTTTGAGTTGGCGATCCATGCGTACATTCATCTGGACCGGCCGTGAGTCGAGTACCGATATAGGCATGCTAGCTCCTTCTGCTATACATATTTGTATTTCGAGTATAGCACCATTTACTCATAAAAAGGGGCGCCCCGACAGGAGTGCCCCTTCGCAAAGCTATGTTAATCCCTACAGCGCGCCGGAACCGGCTTGCATCATGCCACCGGGACCCGAGCTCACGCCACTGCTCACAGGCGCGGCGTTGCCGGTGTGCGGCGCCGCCGGAGCGGTATCGCCACCGAGCGTGCCCGCCGGACGCGGTGCCGGGATCTCGCCCGTACCATGGCTAAAGACAAACTTGCCGTCGGCACATCGCACAGGACGGTATCGCCCTCGCCCCACTCGCCGGCCAGCAGCTCCTCGGACAGCGGATCCTCGATGAGCTTTTGGATGGCACGACGCAGCGGACGCGCACCGTTGGTGAGGTCGGTGCCCTCGGCCACGATCTTGTCGTAGGCCGCATCGGTGAGCTTGATGTTCATGCCGTTGGCAATCAGGCGCTGACGCAGGTCGTCCACCAGCAGGTGCGCGATCTTGGTCAGGTTCTCGCCCGAAAGCTTCTGGAACACCACGATGTCGTCGATACGGTTGAGCAGCTCGGGGCGGAACAGGCGCTTGAGCTCGCCCATTGCACGGCCCTTAATCTCGCTCGAGGTAAGGCCCTGCTCGCCGGTGGTGCCGAAGCCAACGCTCGCATCCTGCGCAATCTCGCGGGCGCCCACGTTGGACGTCATGATGATCACGGTATTACGGAAGTCGACCGTTTTGCCCTGGCTATCGGTCAGGCGGCCCTCCTCCAGCACCTGCAGCAGAATGTTGAAGATATCGGGGTGCGCCTTCTCGATCTCGTCGAACAGCACGACCGAGTACGGGTGACGACGAACGGCCTTGGTGAGCTGACCGCCCTCGTCATGGCCAACGTAGCCCGGGGGGCTTCCGATAAGCTTGGAGACCTCGAACTCGCTGCCGAACTCCGACATGTCGAAGCTGATGAGCGCGTCCTTGCTGCCAAAGAGATACTCGGCGAGCGTCTTGGCGAGCTCGGTCTTGCCCGTGCCGGTGGGGCCCAGGAAGATAAAGCTGCCGCCGGGGCGACGCGGATCCTTGAGCGGCGAGCGACTGCGGCGCACGGCCTTGGCAACGGCCTCGACGGCCTCGTCCTGGCCGATAATGCGGGTCTTGAGCACGCTTTCGGCCTGTAGCAGGCGACGGCTCTCGCTCTCGGTAAGCGAGGACACCGGCACGCCCGAGGTCACGGACACGATATCGGCGATCTGGCTCACGTCAATAGTGAGCGGGCTCGCGTCGAGCTCGGCCGTCCAGGCAGCCTTTGCCTCGCAAGCTCAATCTCGGCAGCCTTTTGCTGCTCAGTGATCTCGGCGGCCTTGTTCATGTCGTCGCTCTCGGTGGCCTCCTGTGCGGCAGCCTTGAGCTCCTCGACGCGATGCTCGGCCTCGCGCACCGGCTCGGGCGCGCGATTGGCGGCAATGCGGGCGCGGGCACCGGCCTCGTCGATGAGGTCGATGGCCTTATCGGGCAGGAAGCGGTCCTGAATGTAGCGGTTGGAGAGGTTCGCGGCGGCTCGATAGCACCCTGTGTGTAACGCACATGGTGGTGCTCCTCGTAGCGCGGCTTGAGCGCGGTCAGGATCTTGACCGTGTCCTCGACGCTCGGCTCCTCGACATCGATGGTCTGGAAGCGACGCTCAAAGGCCGGATCCTTGGTGAGGTACTTGCGGAACTCCTCGGCCGTGGTGGCACCGATGATCTGGAAGGCGCCGCGCGCGAGCACGGGCTTGAGCATGGAGCTTGCATCGATGGAACCCTCAGCAGAACCGGCACCGATGATGGTGTGCATCTCGTCGATAAACAGGATGACGTCGTCGGCCTCGGTTGCCTCCTGTATCACGTTCTTGAGGCGCTCCTCAAACTCGCCGCGATACTTGGCGCCCGCGACAAGACCCGGCAGGTCGAGCGTCCAGATGTTCTGGTTCATAAGGTTCTCGGGCACGTTGCCGGCAGCAATCTGCTGCGCCAGGCCCTCGACGATGGCCGTCTTGCCCACACCGGGGTCACCCAAGATAAGCGGGTTGTTCTTGGTGCGGCGCGAAAGGATCTCCATCATGCGCTGGACTTCCTTTTCGCGACCGATCACGGGGTCGAGCTCGCCGTCGCGTGCTTTCTGCGTAAGGTTGGTGGCGAACTGCTTGAGTGTATCGGTGCCGCCCCCCTTTTGCTGCGAGGCGTCCGAACCGCTAAAGAACGGCAGGCCCGCACCGGGGCGCCCGGCACCGGCGCCGGCGAGCGGACGCTTCTTGTCCTGATCCTTGGCGGTAAGCTTTTCGATGGCCTTTTTGATAGAAGCAGACGACACACCCAGCGCATGAGAATATCCATGGCCATGCCGTTGCCCTCTTCGACGATACCGATGAGCAGGTGCTCGGTCGACACGTAGGTCTGGTTATTCTCACGCGCCACGCGGAATGAACGCTCCATCACGCTGATGACAAGCGACGTAAAGGCGAGCTTAGCCGCCTCGGTCTCCTCACTGGGCTCGGGAACGGTAGTCTGGACCTCTTTGAGTGTATCCATGATGTCATCGTAGGAGATATCAAGCGAGCGCAGCGCCTCGGCGGCAATGCCTCGTCCTCCTTGGCGAGCGCGAGCAGCAGATGCTCGGTACCCACCTTATTTGAATGAAGATCGAGCGCCTCTTGCTTGGCCATGGACATGACCTTGCGCGCGCGATCGGTAAAACGGTCTAACATGCTAGTTCCTCTTAGACGAGCTAGTTTTTCAAACGCAAAGCGCCACTCGTGGCGGCGCTTTGGTCTCTTTACCCATATGGAGTATATGTTAACCGTTGGAGCCTTTTCCGCATGCAGCTATACGACAACGTCTACAAAAAAGGAATCGCCGGGTGCGGCAGACGCTCTAGGTTAGAGGCTGTTGCCTAGCAGGCAGGCTCGGCGTCCATGCTCTCGGCAACGTCATTGAAGGCATCGGCAGCGGGAGCACCCGGCATGCGCACGAGCTCCATGTGTGGCTCGGCAAAGACCGTGCCATGGGGAAGGCGCGACGGAAGACAAAGCGAGCAACCGGACCAGCCACCAGCAGGTTCCAGGGCAGGGCCATGATAAAGTTGCGCGGAATGTTGACGAGCCACATCATCGGCAGGGCCTGCAAATTGGCAAGCGGGCCGCCGGGCAAATGGAACAGGCCTTCGCACGCGCCGTAGAGCGACATGATGATGACCATGGGAACGACCATGCAGGAGCTGACGGCGAGCGTCATGGCAAGCGGCGAGCTCTTACCCGGCGTGACCAGGAATTTAAAGGCGAAACCTTGGCAAGGGGGCTGGCAACAAACCAGTCGCAGCACATGGCAAAACGTAGGCAACGGGGAAGCCGAGCCACGCGGCGGCAACAACCTCGCCGTTGATGGCCCCATGCTGCAGGGCAACGTTGTAGATGCTCATCCAGAGCACCATGCAAAAGCACATGATAAAGGTGAACAGCAGGCTCTCTCGTTTGTTGATAGGCATAAAGGGCATGGTCCTTTCTGTGTTACGCCGCGGCACCACGCAACAAAAATGAGCGGGCAAGATGGAGCTGTTGGGACTTCATCTCGCCCGCCCGTGATACGTGCGTCTGCGACTACTTATGTGGTGGAACTACCCTAACACGAATGGCGCGCGCTTCGTAAGCGTTGAGTTTATGGAGATGCAGGGCACCAATAATCCCCGACACCATAAGTTGCGGTGGAATACGGACTGTTTTGACCCTTTAAGCAGCAATTCAGTCCCTATTTCACCGCAACTCATTTGGTGCAAAGTGACCTGCCCCCCTTGCACCAATTAGCTGGTGTGGCGCCAGCGAGGATCGGTGAGTGTACGTGCCACACCCAGCCCAACGGGCAAAAACGCCACGATGAGCACTGCACGCACAAACCAGCCGAGCATATTGACCGTATCGAAGGTGCACATGTAATACATTGAGCGATACAGATACAAACCCGGCACCATAATGACAATCGATGGCACCGTGAGGGCGATGCGTGGGTAGGTGAGCTTGATTTCGGCTAAGCTCGCGAGCAGCCCCGATACGAGTGCCCCGATAAATGCAGCCGCCTCGGGAGCATACCTACGCTCAGGCCAAGGAAAGGAAACAGCGTCGGCGCATCAACGAGCGTAAGGCGCAAGGTATTAGACACGGCGCCGATGAGCCTGCCGCCGCTGCCATCTTTACCGGACTGTTGAACATAACCGAGAAGCCAAATACGCCGATAAAGCTCATCAGTATACGCAAGAGCGTAAGAGCCAACGGTGAGAGACCGAGCGGGGCGAAGTCATCCGGCGCCAGCCCCACACATTCGGCAACCATCCAGCTACGAGGGTCGCCATCACAATAATCGACACAGCATACGAAAGACGCTCAATGCCGCTTCGCATATCGAGCTTAGCGATGTCGAGGCCTGCCGTAATGAGGGGAAAGCCGGGAATCACAAAGAGCATGGCGCCAATATAGCCTTCTTGGTGCGACATTGCCCCTGGAATGACCTGGCCAAGGCCGAGCAATGCCAGCAGATACGAAACGCAAGCGAGCGCAACACCAGTCGTCAGCGCGCTAAACTGGCCAAGGCCCTGCTTGAGAATATGGGAGCGAGCAAAGTTGCCGACACCAGCGCCTACGAATGCGCAGGCCATCTCGATAGGGCCGCCGCCGAGCAAAAAGACGAAGGCGCCGCAAGCACAGGCTGCCGCAAGGCCCTGTTGCCAGGGAGCGTAATCGGGCTTTGAGCTCTCAACGGTCTTGAGCATCTCGTGGTACTCGTGCACGGTAAACCGGCGCCCGTAAATCTCGATTTCCTTTAGGAAGCTCTCCATCATCCAAATGCGATGAGTATTGACCCCCGTTGTGGTAGGCTGACGACCTCGTTAAAGCAGTGGCCATCTTCGATGCAGGTGCACTCAAACGACAGAAGACTCAGGTCGACGTGAATCGTGACGCCGAGTACGGCAGCAACACGATTCATGGTATCGCGCACGCGCCAGGCACCTGTTCCGCTTGCCAGCATGAGCATGCCGGTGCGGCAGATAATGGATGACTTATCGGTGAGCGGCGCATCGACGGCAAGTTCATCGCCTGCCGTCACGATCTGGTGCCAGTCAGTTTTCATATGGAGTGCGCCGGCACGAGCGCCGTGATGCATAGGGACTCTCGAAAGCAGCGAGTCCAGGCGCGAAGACTGTGGGGGCTCTGCTGATTCGACCTCGTCCTCGTCGGGCTCTTCACCAACAAGGTCGAAGGCATCGAGCGACGCCGGCTCGCGACGATCGATCAGCTCCTCGTCCTCATCATCAAAGTAGTTGAACTGATCGAGCATGTCCTCTTCGATTGCACGCTCGCTCGCGTCGTCCATATAGACGCCCCCTTCCTGCCGACTAACTCCCATCCTAGGCAGCGACGGCTAAAGGAAACATAAAAGAGACGACTGTCATGCGAGCCATGTGTGCAATAGCCGTTGGGTAGTCGTTTGAGAACGCCCCCAATGACTATTGACGGCCAAGGCAACGCCGATGCCCTGGCAACAACAGCGAAAGCCCGCCAGAGCGAGCAAGGTCCTTTTGGGGCGAGATGACACCATAGGTTGAGCAAAAGTCAGCGAGCGGGCCGCATTTGTGACAAGGTGACGTGAAACGAAAGGGCGCCGACCTTCTGGTCGCGCCCTTGAAGTTGAACGTCAGATTGTCCAAATGCGGCCCGCGCAGCGTCGAGCCGTTTACGCGGTTTGGTAAAACCGCGTAACTAGTTAGTACATCTTTGCGCCGGCGGGGATGGAGCGTCGAGCTGAATCAGGTTGAGGCGCTCCTCGCCCTCCTCCTCGTGGATGGCGCTGATCAGCATACC
>ENA-OQMZ01000025-OQMZ01000025.1-human-gut-metagenome-genome-assembly--contig:-NODE-25-length-51930-cov-6.571839_pt1 | contig 51930 bp, 52 predicted proteins | sample MGYA00242621_ERZ504862 | MGnify/ENA primary metagenome ERZ504862 (study PRJEB26092, sample SAMD00036393) | human gut metagenome | host: Homo sapiens | study: EMG produced TPA metagenomics assembly of...
CAAACGGAGTAAACGAAAAGCCCCACCGAATCGGTGAGGCGTTCATACTGGAGCGGACAACGGGACTCGGACCCGCGGGTCTCAACCTTGGCAAGGTTTGCGCTTTACCAACTAAGCTATGTCCGCAAAGGATTCCTGCCGTGAGGAAGCAGGCATCCAGTGGTGATATAGGAATCGAACCTATGACCCCTTCCGTGTGAAGGAAGTGCGCTAGCCGCTGCGCCAATCACCCGTGGGATGTCTCCACCGGTTTCCCGGCTTCGTCATCCGCTTCGCGTGGGCGATACAAGATTCGAACTTGTGACCCCTTCCGTGTCAGGGAAGTGCGCTACCTCTGCGCCAACCGCCCGAAGCGAGTGCTAACTTACGTGGATTCTCGGCGGAATGCAAATCGTCGGCGTGTCGCGATGTTCACGTGAAGTTCGCCGGCCGTTCTTCACGCGGTGGGTTCGACCTGCGGAAACTCCAAGGTTTCCGTGTCGTGGTCCACGCCGCTCATGGCGGTCGTATCCGCATCATTGGTACGCTCCGCGGTCTTGGCGGAGCCGTTCGCAGTAGGGTTTCCCGTGCCGACGGCGTGCATCAGCGCGAGCCTCATCTGATGCCAGACCACGTTGCCATGCGTCGACTCGGACAGTCCTTCGTCCACGAATCCCAGCCGTGCGTAAAAATCGACCAGCCGTTCCTTGCAGGTGAGCACGAGGCCCTTGCGTCCGGCCTGTGCCGCGTCGAGAATCACCTGGCGCAGCAGATAGCTGGCGCAGCGCGATGCTGGTAGACGGGTGCCACATCCACGCCGAAAATCATCTGCCAAACGCCATGCTCGTCATGCATATCGGCGTCGTCATACATGGCATCGGCAAGATTCGGCTCGTTTGTGGCCATGCCATCGACGAAACCAACCAACGTGCCGTCCTCTACACGCGAGGGGAACGGGGTATCGTCGTCATCGGTGTTGACCAACAGCCAGAAATGGTCCGGATAAGCGGCCACGCGTGCGGTAAGGCTTTCGTTGCTTGCGGCCTCCGCAGGTGGGAAGCAGGCGGCCTCCACAGCCTCGATCGCGTCCAGATCCTCCATCGTTGCATGTCGAATGAGCATGTGCATACTCTCTCGCAAGGCATACCCAATCTTCACATTTCGATATGCGCCGACGGCGCAATCCGCCAACATGCCATACTGTAGAAGAACCTTGGAGGGATCGCAGGACGACTGTTTCGCGATACCTGATAAGTCCTTATACGAAAAACCGATAACGAAACTGGCTCGTAGTGGCGAATAAAGCGATAGTATGAGCCGCGTTCGCCGGAACAAATACGAAAAATCCGTTGAGAAGAGAAGGAGGCGCGCGTGTTCGACTGGACGTTCATCTCGCACTACGCGCCGTTCTTCGTCAGCGGTGCCGAAATGACGCTGTTCATTTCCGTCTTCGGCATCATCCTGGCGATCGTGGTCGGCTTGGTCTGCGCCGGCATCGAGATCGCGCGCATCCCCGTCCTGCGGCAGGTCGTGCGCGTCTACATCGAGCTGAGCCGTAACACGCCGTTGCTGGTGCAGCTGTACTTCCTGTATTTTGGCCTGCCGAAACTCGGACTCGTCTGGTCCGCGGAACTGTGCGCCATCGTCGGACTCGGCTTCCTCGGCGGCTCCTATATGGCCGAAGCGATGCGCGGCGGCCTGGAGACCATTCCGGAAGTGCAGCGCGAATCCGCATACGTGCTGGGCTTGAGCAAATGGCAGACATTAAGCCGCGTGGTCATTCCACAGGCCATCAGCACCTCCATTCCAGGCGTCGTGGCCAATGTGATCTTCCTCATCAAGGAATCGTCCGTGGTGTCCGCCATCGCGCTCGCCGACGTGATGTACATGGCCAAGGACCTGATCGGCATGTACTACGACACCTATGAGTCGCTGTTCCTGCTGATTGTGGCGTATCTGGTGATTCTGCTGCCGATCTCGCTGTTCGGCACTTGGCTGGAACGGAGGTTCGACTATGAGCGGCGCTGAGATTCTGCTCGAGCCGGGCGTGATTCCGCGCCTGCTACAGGGCCTGTGGGTCACGGTGTGGATCGCCGGCGTGTCCGTGGCGTTGTCCGTGCCCGTCGGCTGATCGTCGGCTGGCTGATGACGATGAAAAATCCCGTTGTGCGGGTGCTGACCAGGATTTATCTGGATTTCATCCGCATCATGCCACAGCTGGCGCTGCTGTTCATCGCCTTCTACGGTTTCGCGCAGGCATGGAATTGGAATTTGGATGCGACCGGCGCATGCGTGTTCGTCTTCGTTTTGTGGGGCGGCGCTGAACTGGGCGATCTGGTGCGTGGTGCGCTCGAATCGATTCCGAAGGCGCAGTACGAGTCGTCGTACGTTTTGGGATTGAGCGGCTGGCAGACGTTCACGAAAGTGATTCTGCCGCAGGCGTTGCGCCGGCTGCTGCCGGCTTCCGTGAACCTTGCCACGCGCATCGTGAAGACCACGTCATTGGCCGTGCTGCTCGGCGTGGTGGAAGTCATCAAGGTGGGCCAGCAGATCATCGACGCGAACCGTTTCCAGTATCCGACGGGCACTTTGTGGATTTACGGAACGATTTTCTTCATGTACTTCATCGTGTGCTGGCCGCTGTCCATCGTGGCCCGCAGGTTGGAAAAGAGGTGGAAGCATGACTGAGCAGGCTGAACAGGTTACGCAGACCGCGCAAAACAGCGGGAAATCGCAGACAAGCCTTGAAATCAGGCATCTGGTCAAGCGGTATGCCAATGCGGACAAGCCGGTGCTGGACGACATCTCCTTCGACGTGCCCCACGGCAAGGTGTTCGTTATCGTCGGACCGTCAGGATCCGGCAAATCGACATTGCTGCGCACCATCGCGGGTCTCGAGCCGATTCAGGGCGGTACCATCGCGTTGAACGGCGAAGTCATCGAAACCGGTAAACCCGGTACTGAATCGGCCGGCCGCAGCAAACGAGGAAGCGAACTGCGCACGCGCGTCGGCATGGTGTTCCAAAGTTATGACCTGTTCCCCAACAAAACCGTGCTCGGCAACATCACGCTCGCTCCGACGCTCGTGCAAAAGCGGGATAAGGCGGAAGTCGAACAAGAGGCCATCGCGCTGTTGGAGCGCGTCGGACTCGACGGTCGTAAGGATGCTTGGCCGCATGAGCTGTCCGGAGGCCAACGCCAGCGCGTGGCCATCTGCCGTGCGCTGATCCTGCATCCGGAAGTGCTGCTGTTCGACGAGGTCACCGCCGCGCTTGATCCGGAAATGGTGCGCGAGGTGCTTGACGTGATGCTGGAACTCGCCGACTCCGGTCAGACCATGCTCATCGTGACGCACGAGATGCAATTCGCACGAGCCATCGCCGACCAGGTGATCATGCTGGAGGACGGCGGCATCGTTGAACAATCCGACGACGCCGAAGCGTTCTTCACCAATCCGAAAACCGAGCGTGCCAAGCGTTTCTTGCACACGTTCGAATTCGACAGGCATCGCAGGCCGCGGAAACGCCGACGGAACCGACGGGAACTTCCGCCGAGTAATCGCAAGTTTTGATAGCAGTCATCCGTACAAGAGAGGAGTAACCATGACCGCATCAATCATCAACAAGACAATCAAGAGCATCGTGGCCGCATCGGCCGCGTTGATCATGGCCGCCTCCGTGGCTGCCTGCGGTCCCAACGCCGCCACCCCGAGCGAGGAGAACAACGCCTCCAACGGCGGCGCCACCACGTCCAAGGTGACCGCCCGCTCCCTGGACGAGATCAAGAAGTCCGGCGTGCTCAAAGTGGCCGTCTTCTCCGACAAGGCCCCGTTCGGCTACATCGACAAGGACGGCAAGAACGCCGGCTACGACATCGTCTTCGCCGAGCGTCTCGCCAAGGATCTGGGCGTGAAGGTCAAGTACACGTCCGTCGATCCGGCCGCCCGTGTGGATGTGCTCACGTCCAACAAGGTGGACATCACGCTGGCCAACTTCACCGTCACCGACGAGCGCAAGGAGAAGGTCGACTTCGCCAAGCCGTACATGAAGGTCGCGCTCGGCGTGGTCTCCCCGGAGAACGCCGAAATCACCGACGTGAGCCAGCTCAAGGGCAAGACCCTGATCATCGCCAAGGGAACCACCGCCGAAAGCTACTTCGAGAAGAACGAGCCCGACGTCAAGCTGCAGAAGTACGACCAGTACGCCGACGCCTACAACGCGCTGCTCGACGGCCGTGGCGACGCCTTCTCCACCGACAACACTGAGGTGCTGGCCTGGGCCAAGACCAACAAGGCTTCAAGGTGGGCATCACCAAGCTCGGTGACGAAGACACCATCGCGCCGGCCGTGCAGAAGGGCAACAAGGAGCTGCTCAACTGGATCAACGACGAGATCGTGAAGCTCGGCAAGGAGAACTTCTTCCACAAGGATTACGAGGAGACCCTGAAGCCGGTGTACGGTTCCGACGTCAACCCGGATGACATTGTGGTCGAAGGCGGCCAGCTTTGATTCTTACCTGACCTGACGGCGGACTGCCGTCCGTCAATCCTGTTTCCAAGCCTTTCGTGGCACACGCCGCGGAAGGCTTTTTCATGCCGATTCCGGGCCGGTTATGTCACATCCTTCGAAACCGTTTACAGTCCACGCGGGTGTATGTTTCCGGAGGTTTCGTACCATCCGATAACCCCTCATAAATAAACGCTATGGCGATTCGCACGTTGTATAAGCAACGTCGATAATCTCCGGCGCGTGGCGCTTTCCAAGACACGGTTAAGTAGGAACCAGCGATCGCGTGAACGGCACGCGGCAAGGAAACCACACCGAGGGGGTGCGCACCATGACCAGATTCAACACTCAGCTCGTCCACGGACTGCCGGTCAACGACAACAACACCGGAGCCGTGAACCCGCCGATCTACAACTCGTCCACCTATGCTTTCGAATCGGTCGGGACCATGCCCCGCTGGGATTATGCCCGCAGTGGCAATCCGACGCGCGAGTTCCTGGAGAAGCAGATCGCGCAGCTTGAGCATGGCACGCGCGGTTTCGCGTTCGGTTCCGGCCTGGCCGCCATCCACGCGGTGCTGTCGATCTTCCAGCCAGGCGACCGCATCGTCGTCGGCAAGAACATCTACGGCGGCACCTACTCGCTGTTCCACGAGTATTTCGAACGCTGGGGCGTCATCGTAGAGGAAGTGGACACCACCGATTACAAGGCGCTCGATGCGGCGGTGTCCGGCGAATCCGCCAAGGGCAATGCGCATGGATGTCCGGCCAAGGCCGTGTACTTCGAAGTGCTCACCAACCGCTTCTGCAAGTCAACAACGTGACGGCCATTGCCGGAATCGCCCACCGTCATGGCGCGATCGCCATCGTCGACAACACATTCGTCACCCCGTATCTGCAGCAGCCGCTCGACCAAGGCGCCGACATCGTCATCCATTCCGCCACCAAATATCTGGCCGGCCATTCCGAAGTCAACGCCGGCCTCGTGGTGGTCAAGGACGACGAGCTGGGCAAGCGCGTCTACTTCGCGCAGAACCGCTTGGGCGGCGTGCTCGCGCCGAACGAATGCGATTCGGTGCGCCGCGGCATCCAGACGCTCGCCTTGCGCATGGACCGTCAGCAGGAGAACGCGCGTGCGATTTCCAGCTATCTGCTGCTGCACCCGTTGGTCAAGTCCGTGCATTATCCGGGACTGCCCAGCCACGAATACGAGCTGGCCTCCAACGGTCTCAAGGGCGGCGGTGCCGTACTGAGCTTCGAAGTGGTGCCGGGCGTCGACCCTGCGGACGTGCTCGACAACCTGCATATCTTCCGTTTGGCGGTGTCTCTGGGCGCGGTGGAATCGCTTGCCGAACTGCCGTGCCGCATGACGCATTTCGAACTGCCGCGCGAGGAGCGTCTGAAGGTCGGCATCACCGACGAACTGGTGCGTCTCGCAGTCGGCATCGAAGACAAGCAGGACCTCATCGAGGATCTCGGCCAGGCTTTCGACATCGCGTATGAGCACTATCTCAACCGTCATGCCGGCGAGAGTCTGTTCACCTTCGCGCAACACGTATATGCCTGAAAGTTTTGCCATCGGTAGGGATTTGAATATTAACTGGCACGCTATCTCACGAACCGGACAGGGGAAAGCGCCCCCTGTCCGGCTCGTGGACGTATGCGGGTCAGCTCCTGGACAGGCGATGGTTGGCTCGTGGACGGCCCTTGCCCAGCTCGCGGACATTGTCTGCATACGATTGCATTCTTTGGTAAATTTTTACTCGGGTTCGGCAATGGTTGCAGAACCTACGAAAGGTCATGCGACAAGACCTTTAAAGAGAAACCAAAGAAGGGAGTAATGCCATGCCGTTCCTCGTAGCGCTCCTTGTCATTGCGCTGATCATCGCGTTCCTGTTCCTGTCCACGTTGTTCATCGTGCCGCAGCAGCAGGCCTACATCATCGAACGTTTCGGCAAGTTCAACAAGGTGCAGTTCGCGGGCATCCACATCCGTATCCCGTTCGTGGACCGTATCGCCATGAAAACCAACATGCGCGTCAACCAGCTCAACGTGCAGCTGGAGACCAAAACCCTCGACAATGTGTTCGTCACGGTCGTCGCCTCCACCCAGTTCCGTGTGAATCCGGAGAACGTTGCCACCGCTTACTATGAGTTGCGCGATCCGGCCGGCCAGTTGCGCTCCTACATGGAAGACGCCCTGCGTTCCGCCATTCCTGCGTTGAGCCTCGATGATGCTTTCGCCCGTAAGGATGATGTGGCCTTCGACGTGCAGAAGACCGTCGGCAACGAGATGTCCCGCTTCGGCTTCACCGTGGTCAAGACCCTGATCACCGCCATTGACCCGAGCCCGCAGGTCAAGAATGCCATGGATTCCATCAACGCAGCCCAGCGTGAGAAGGAGGCCACCCGGCAGCGCGCCGAGGCCCAGCGCATCCAGATTGAGACCCAAGCCGCTGCTGAAGCGGAGAAGACCCGTCTTCAGGGTGAAGGTCAGGCCAACTACCGTCGCGAGATCGCCAACGGTATCGTCGACCAGATCAAGAGCCTGCAGGCTGTCGGCATGAACATCGGCGATGTGAACAATGTGGTGCTGTTTAACCAGTACCTCGACGTGCTGCGCTCCTTGAGCGAATCCAACAACTCCAAGACCGTCGTGCTGCCCGCATCCACCCCTGGCGGCTACCAGGACATGTACAGCCAGATCACGCAGGCGATGGTGACAGCCAACGAAACCGCCGGCCAGCACTCGACTGTGCCGACACCGCCGCACGTCGCTCCGACGACGCCGCGTATCTGACACATGTTTGGTGATGCCTGCAGTCGTCGGGCATACGTTGATTGGCCGCAGGCATGTGAATCGCAGGAAAGCGAAAACGAAAAAAGAATCCCTTCTTTCGTCGGGGAGCCGCGTAGATGTGACGGAGAGTGCGGAAACGATGAAAGAAGGGATTCGTGTTGCAAGTGCGCCGTCGTACCACGACACACGTCTGTTATACGGAAGGCTTCGCTCGGACGTCAGGCCAGAGTGACAAGCTTCCCGGGAGAAGGTGCGTTGAGACATTCAGCAGCATGCGCTTCCATGGAACGGAGCTGGTCTTGCAGATCCATGACTTTCTTTTCCAACCATGCGATGGTCATGGATTGGGAGATGACGAGCAGGTCGCGCTGGTCAGCTGCGGCTTCGTTGGCAAACGATTGTGCTTCGGTCATGATTTGCGGATCTGCTTTCCACCGTGCGATGGCGCGTTCGATACGTTTACTGCCAACGATTTTCGGGTTAAGACCTGCGCTGGCGAAGATGCTGGTCGGCCCGTTGCCCCGTAAGTATTGCGCCATGCAACGCACTTGGAATTCCCTTGAATAGGTGATACGGTCCATTGATGCCCTTTCTACCGCGGGCAAGGTGTTGAGATAGTAGACTTCCGCCTGGGTGAAATGACGTTTCATATTGTTCCCCTTTGGTGTGAAACCGTTTGACATTCCACAATCTGAAGATTATTGCTGATGGTTTCATTTTATTTTTGACATTTTGGTCGAAAAGGTCATTTGGCACGAAACAAGGGTTTCTGGCACGAAACAACATGTTCCATATCGTTCAGGCGGGGTTTCTTGAACGGTTTTCGAGTTTCAGGCACGCGCGACCGTGGCTTCAGGGTGTTCCCTTAAGGGTGGCGAAGCGCGGTGAAACACTTTAGACTTAGGAGCAATTATCAACATATTCCCAGAAAACGAGGAGGTGAATGTGCCGGTAGGTATCACATCCAACGTTGGGAAAACCGGTCGCGGTCCCATTATCGAGGTTAAAAACCTACGCAAGGAATATCCAGTGCTCGATGAGACCGTCGTAGCGCTGGAACGTGTCAATCTCGCCATTCCGCAAGGGCAGATTTGCTGTATCTATGGTGAGTCCGGATCCGGTAAATCCACCCTGCTCAATCAGCTTGCCGGCATGGAAAACCAACTAAAGGTGGTGTACGTATTGCAGGTGTGCCCATCAGCAGGCTTGGCGAACGGCAGCTGGCCGAATTCAGGCAGAAGCACCTTGGCTTCGTGTTCCAGTCGTACAATCTGCTGCCCAATCTCAATGCCATCGAGAATGTGGCCATGCCACTGATGTTCCGAGGCGTGCCGAAGCGTAAACGCGAGATGATCGCGCGTGCCATGCTCAAGCGGGTCGGCCTTGGCAAACGCATGAACCATTATCCGGCCCAGATGTCTGGCGGTCAGCAGCAGCGCGTCGGCATCGCCCGCGCTTTCGCGGCACGTCCGCAAGTGGTATTCGCCGACGAGCCGACCGGCAATCTCGATTCCAAAACCAAAACCGAAGTGATGGATATGATTTGCTCGTTCGCACGCGATTTCAACCAGACCATCGTGCTCGTCACACATGACGACAATATGGCGCAATACGCCGATCGCATCGTCACACTTCTTGACGGCCGCATCATCGGCGACCGGCTTACGTAACATTCACGACAACGCATATCGACAACTATGACGACAACAGAAGGGCCTTCCATGGGCAACAACACAAGAATCGCAACACTGCTCAACGGGGCAATCTCACTATTGGCGGTGGTCGCCATCACGTTGGTATGCATCGTGCCGACGGCGTTCGCCGAAGATGGCGCCAATCCTTCCGATGCTCCGGGTGCGGGAGCGGACAACAGTGTTGAGCAGATTGCTGGGCCGGTGCCGAACATCATTATCACCAATTTCACCTATGGCGACGGGTCGGTGGCGGTCGGCAGCACCTTCAACCTCGGTTTCACCTTCCAAAACATGGGCAAAGTGGCGGTGAGCAACATGGTGGTCACCGTGGACGGCGGTGAGAATTTTGCCATCTCCGGCGGTACGAACACGTTCTACTACGATGCGCTGAATGCGGGAGCTGCGTTGACGCAGACCGTGCCGATGCAGACACTGGCCAGTGCGAAAAACGGCGCGCAGGGCATCGACATCAGCTTCAAATACGAGTACGTGGACGGTGCCGCACGCAGCTCCAACACTTCCGACATCAAAATTTCCGTACCCGTTTCGCAGCCTGATCGTTTTGAATTGAACGATCCAGTGGTGCCCAATATCGTCAACGCAGGTGAGGAAACTACTATCACCATGGATTACGTGAACAAGGGCAAGGGCGACGTTTCCAATGTCGAGGCGAGCGTTGAAGGCGACGGTATCACCGCCACGCAGGCCAAGCAGTACGTCGGCAATGTGGCGTCCGGCGCGTCCGGCTCCATTGGATTCGCATTCACTGCGGACAAGCCCGGCGAAACCGAGGCGAAACTGACGGTGACGTATGAGAATTCCGATGGACAGCCGCAGACCAAGGAATTTCCGGTGAAAATCAATGCCGTTGAAGCTCCTGTTCCGGATGATTCCGATACGGATGTTGACGTCCAGGATCAGAGCATGCCGGTCTGGGTGTGGATAGTGGCGGCGGCCGTTGCACTCGTCGTGATTGTATTGACGGTCGTATTGGTGGTCCGTCGCCGCCGTAAGAAGGCAAAGCAGGTGGCCGATGATGACGATTGGGATTGGGAGACTGCCGATCTTGGAGCCGATAAGCAGGGTAAATCTACTGCCATGCTGCCGATGCGCCGACGCAGGTAATCGCCACGGCAGGTGGCACATCGGCTGCCTCCGTATCCGCAACGTCATCTTCCACTCCATCCGTCAAGGAGTAGGCATGCGATTTTCGGATATCGCACATACTTGCGCGCAGAATTTGCTGCGGCGCAAATCGCGTACGATTTTGACGGTGCTCGGCGTGATCGTCGGCTGCTGCTCCATCGTCCTGATGATTTCGATTGGACAAGGCATCAGCGAGCAGAATGAGCAGATGCTCAAGAGCATGGGCAATCTCAACGACATTACCGTCACAGCTGCCGGCGGCTCGGGCGCGTACGACAGCTCTGGCGTCGGTATGTCGAGTTTGTCTTCGTCGGACATGACATCATCGGATCAGCAGGCCAAGCTTGACGATGCTGCGGTACAGACGTTCCGTGGCATTTCAGGCGTCGCAGCCGTGATGCCACAGCGGTCGGCGCAGAGCACCGTGGATCTCACTGCGGGAGCCGGATCCCGATACGTGGCTCAATATGCTTCTGTGATGGGTACGGATATGACCCAGCTTGAAGCATCGGGATACAAGCTCGTTCAAGGGCGTATGCCGAGGCGTGCCGGAGAAGTATTGCTCGGCAAATACGCGGCATACCAGTTTATGGATAAGTATCGTTCCGATGATGACTCCAGGCGTATCGCTCCCGGTGATTATGAGTGCGATGAGAACGGTTGCAAGGAGAGCGAGGGGGAGAAGCCGTTCTTCGACGTACTGACCACGAAACTCAATTTGATTACCGGAGCCGATTATCAAAGCCCTGACGATTACCGCAAAATAGGCAGCACTTCGATGAGTTCCACCGATTCAGGCGACGGCGATGGTATTGCCAGTTCGCAGAATCCTGTGGTTTCCATGCCTCTCACCGTGGTCGGTGTGTTGGACGCTGCAACCAATAATTACGATGCATTCAGCTCCGGTGTAGTCATGTCGCTGGAGGATATGGACACATTGCAGGCCAAAATCGACGGCAAAACCAATACCACCAGCCGGACCAAAACAAACTACGACCAAGTGGTGGTGCACGCTCAAAATATCAAGGATGTGCCGGGTATCGAAGCGCAGATCAAAATGTCTGGCTACCAAACCACGTCCTTCGAACAGACCCGCAAGGAGATTGAAAAGCAGAGTCGTGGCATCCAGCTCGCATTGGGAGGCATTGGCGCGGTGTCATTCCTGGTGGCGGCCATCGGCATCGCCAACACCATGATTATGTCCGTGTCGGAACGCACTCGGGAAATCGGCATTATGAAGGCGCTCGGCTGCTATGTGAATGATATTCGCACGATGTTCCTATGTGAAGCAGGTGCCATCGGTCTGGTCGGTGGACTTATCGCCTGTCTGATTTCCGCCTTGGGGTCGCTGAGCATCAATCTGCTGTCGTTTGGTGGATTCAGCATGGAAAACGTAGGCAAAGCGATTATGGGCGGTGACGACGTGAACCGAATCTCCGTGATTCCATGGTGGCTGTTTGTCGTGGCCGTGTTGTTTTCGATTCTGGTGGGCATACTCGCCGGTTTTGGGCCAGCTAATAAGGCTGTGAAGATTCCTGCGTTGGACGCCATCAAGAACGAGCAATAGCGATTGCGATTGACAATAATGCTTATGGTCGGCCATGTGCTGTTCAGCGTGGGCCGGCATTTCGCGATTGTTCAACGTTCCCTGTCGATTTTTGACGGTGCCGGCTAGTTGCGTGATTAACGGGCCAAGACGCGGCGAATGCGATCAGCCACCGCTTCCACAGTCAGCCCGTAACGTTCGTCAAGCTCGGCAAGGGGCACACGATCGGTGAATTCTTTCGATGCGCCGAAATTGAGCGCATGCACAGTGGCTGCTTTCGGATTAGTGGAATTCGCGTAGAACGCGGTCACCTTCTCACCCCAGCCGCCTTCCAGCTGGCCATCCTCCAAGGTGACGACCACACGATGGCCGTCGGCAAGCACGTCCAGCAGCTCGCCATCCATCGCGGAATACTGCTGCGCGTCGATAAGCGTCGCATTGATATCGTCGTCGTTTTCGAGCGTTGCCGCCACCTCGGCCGCCAACGGCAGTGTATTGCCCAAGCCGAGAATCGCCACTTCACGTCCCGGACGCACGATCTGGTACCGCGTGAAAGGGCAATCGCCGGTAATATCGATCGTCGTCTCGTGCGCGTCGGCACGTTCGGCCGGGTCGAACGCCATATCGGCGGAACGTTCCATGGCAAGAATCTGCTCGCCGGGCATGCGGATAGCCGTCACACCATGATCAGACGGCCCCGTGGCCCATGCAAGCATGTCCAGCATCTGCTCTCCGCTGGTCGGTGCCAGACAGGTCACATCAGGCGTGTTGGCGAACATCGTCATATCGAACGTGCCGGAATGTGTATTGTCCGCGCCGGAAATGCCCGCTCCGAAAATCAGCAGCGTCGCCGGAACATGATTCAACGCCAGCTCCTGCTGCAACTGGTCGTAAATACGCTGGAAGAACGTGGCGGAAGTCGCCAGAACCGGCCGGCCTCCAGCCTTCGCGATGCCTGCGGCGAACGCGGCCGCATGCTCCTCGGTAATGCCGGTGTCCACATAATGCGATCCGGCACGTTCACGGAAATCACGGGTGATGCCATTCGAACCAGGGGTGGCGGGGGAGATGACCACCAGTCCCGGCTCGTTTTCGAAACGGGACTCCAACGAAGCCATGGCCATCTGACCGTAGTATTTGCGCGCGTCAAGCGGCTTGCCGAGCGCGCTGTCCGGATCCTGCCAATGATTCGCCTCGCATTGGCCGGCATGCGGCTGCGGATTGGTCTGGTTGCATCCGTCGGAACCATCCTGCGCCTCGGTCTCATCGCTGAAACCCAAGCCCTTGGTGGTGTGGATATGCAGCACGACGGGATGGTCGATATCCTTCAAGTCTTCAAGCGCCGCGACCAGCGTGTCCACATCGTTGCCCTGCTCCACATAACGGTAGTCAAGTCCGAACGCCTTGAACAGATTCAGCTCCGCGGTTCCGTTCGACGCGCGCAGACGGGCAAGATTGCCGTACATGCCACCGAAATCCTCGGCGATCGACATCTCATTGTCGTTGACGACGATGATGAGATTACCGCCCTGTTCGGCAGCGTTGTTCAGTCCTTCGAAAGCGATCGCCGAGCTCAACGAACCGTCGCCGATGATGGCGATGACGTTGCCGATTTCGCTTGCTCCCGCAGCGGTATGTTGCATATCACGTGTTTTGGCAAGACCGCAGGCAAGGGAGATGGACGTGCCGGTATGGCCCAGCACGAAGGAATCATGCTCGCTTTCCAACGGATTGGTGAAACCCGTCACCTCGCCGAACCGCGACTCGTCCAGATACGCCTCGGCGCGCCCGGTAAGCATCTTGTGCACGTAGCTTTGGTGGGAGACATCGAAAACGAAACGGTCACGTGGAGAACCGAACACGCGGTGCAACGCCACGGTAAGCTCCACCACGCCAAGATTCGAACCGATGTGGCCACCATGCTTCCGGCCGTAATTCAACAGCGTGGAACGAATCTCCAGACACAGATCACGCAACTGTTGCGAAGAAAGGGCATGCACATCCGCCGGAGAATGAATCGAACCCAGTATGCCAGCGGTCATTATGCGCAACTGTCCTTCCCTGAACCTGTCTTCTTTACCGCGGAAAATCCTATCCCACTGTATGCCTCTGCCGGGGTGTCGGTTGTGAAATACCTGCAAAGTCTTCTCAACTGCGGCACAATGGAAACGATGAAATGAATCGAACCACCGAAAAACCGCGAAGGAGCGCTGACCATGAAAGCCGTATACGCAGCAGGAACCGATTATGACAATCCGCTGTCGCAACTCAAGGTGGGGGAGCTGGACACGCCCGAAACCAAGCCGTTCTGGAGTACCATCACGTGGCCGCAGCCAGCGTGAACCACCACGACATCTGGAGCCTGCAGGGCGTGGGACTCTCCGCCGAACAGACGCCGATGATTCTCGGCACCGACGCGTCAGGCGTGCTCGACGAGGACATTCCTGTTCGCAAAGGCTGAAAGCCGGAGCCGAAGTGGTGCTCTACACCTTCGTCGGCACCGACGGCGCCGGCGTCATGCCGGGGGAGCGGCGCACCATCCTATCCGAAAAATACGCGGGCACCATGGCCGAAACCACCCAAGTGCCCAGCGCCAACGTGTTCGCCAAACCCGCCAACCTGACCCTCGATGAGGCTGCCGCGCTCGGCACCAGCTGGCTGACCGCCTACTCACTGCTGTTCACATCGGCCAACGTGAAACCGGGAGACACCGTGCTCGTCCAAGGCGCGGGCGGCGGCGTGTCCACAGCGGCCATCCAACTCGCCCATGCGGCAGGACTGGAAGTGTTCGTCACGTCACGCAGCGAAGAGAAACGAGACCGCGCGATCGCCATCGGAGCCGACGCCGCCTTCGAAACCGGCGCGCGACTGCCGCATAAGGTCGACGCTGTCATCGAATCGGTCGGCGCGGCCACCTGGAGCCATTCCGTCAAATCCGTACGCCCCGGCGGCACCATCGCCATCTGCGGAGCCACCACAGGAGACCAGCCTGGAGTCGAACTGACCCGCATCTTCTTCCAGGACATTCGCGTGCAAGGCAACACCATGGGTTCGCGTGACGATTTCGCACGACTGCTCAAATTCGTGGAACACGCCGACCTGCACCCCGTCATCGACTCCACCTACGCGCTTGCCGACGCGCCCGCGGCGTTCCGCAAAGTGGTCGACGGCGACGTTTTCGGAAAGGTCGTGCTGCACATCGAGCCAAGTAAGTAAAGTAGGCGGTGTTCTGGAACACGTAAGTCTACGTAAATCCTTCGGAGGTTTTGATGGCAGACAACAAGCCTGAAGTCGCGGTGATCATGGGATCGGCAAGCGATTGGGAGACCATGAAGCACGCATGCGAGATGCTCGACCAGTTCGAGGTGCCGTACATGAAGCAGGTGATTTCCGCGCACCGCACCCCGGAACTGATGGGTGAGTTCGCGCACAACGCCCGTGCCAACGGGCTGAAGATCATCATCGCCGGCGCGGGCGGCGCGGCCCACCTGCCGGGCATGGTCGCGGCGCAGACCACACTGCCGGTCATCGGCGTGCCGGTACGCTCCCACGCGCTGTCCGGCTGGGATTCGCTGCTGTCCATCGTGCAGATGCCGGGCGGCATTCCGGTGGCCACCACCGCCGTCGGCAACTCCGGCGCAACCAACGCCGGCCTGCTCGCGGTGAGCATTCTGAGCACCACCGACGAGCGACTGGCCAAGGCGCTGCAGGACTATCGTGACTCCCTGAAGGAAAAGGTGGCTGAATCCAATGCCCAGCTTGTCTGAGGAAACCAACGGCCGTATCGAACGACTGATGCCCGGCGCGACCATCGGCATCATCGGTGGCGGCCAGCTCGGCCGCATGATGGCGCTGTCCGCACGCTACATGGGCTTCCGCATCGGCGTGCTCGACCCGACACCCGACTGTCCGGCCGCTCAGGTCGCGGATTTCCAAGTGACCGCCGAATACGACGACATCGCCGCCATCCGCGAACTGGCTGAAAAGTCCGACGTGCTCACCTACGAGTTTGAGAACGTGGACGCCGACGCCATCGATCAAGTGCGTTCCCTCGCGGCGGCCCCGCAAGGCACCGATCTGCTGCGCGTCACGCAGGACCGTGTCAACGAGAAGCGGTTCATCAACGACCATGGCACGCCCACCGCGCCGTGGAAGGCTGTCAACAGCGTCGAGGAACTTGAAGCGGCACTTGATGAGATCCACTATCCGGCTGTGCTCAAAACCCGTTCCGGCGGTTACGACGGCCACGGCCAGACCGTGCTCAAGTCCGAAGCCGACTTGGAGCAGGTGCGCGCCCGCGCCGACCATGACGGCAGCTTCCCGCCAAGCATTCTGGAAGGCTTCGTCGATTTCGCGTTCGAAGCGAGCATCCTCGTCGCCGGCAACGGCAAGGATTACGTGACCTTCCCGATCGTGCGCAACGAGCATCGCAACAACATCCTGCACATGACCATCGCGCCGGCCGAAGTGGACGAAACCGTGGCCAAGGAGGCGCACGAGCTGGCGTTGCGACTGGCCAAAGGCTTCGAACTCGCCGGCATTCTGGCCATCGAACTGTTCATCACCAAAGACAACAAGGTCATCGTCAACGAACTGGCCCCACGTCCGCACAATTCCGGCCACTACACCATCGAGCCTGCTCGTTCGACCAGTTCGACGCGCACATTCGCGGCATCGCCGGCTGGCCGCTCGAACAGCCGCAGCTGCTCAAGCCCGCCGTCATGGTCAACGTGCTCGGCCAGCATGTGGCGCCGACCCGTGCGCTCATCGCCGACCATCCCGAATGGAACGTGCACGACTACTGCAAGGCGGAAGTGCGCCACGACCGCAAGATGGGACACATCACCGTGCTGACCGACGACACCGCCAAAACCGTAGCCGACCTTGAAGCCACCGGCTGCTGGGACGACTTGAAGAAAGCCTGACATCATAAGTAATGAGTGAACATATCGTGCGGCAGACCCGCCAGAAAGACGCCATCCGCGACGCGCTGAACGGCTGCGACGAATTCATCTCCGCGCAGGAGCTGCACCGCAAGCTGGAAGACCGTGGCGAACATATCGGACTCGCCACGGTCTACCGGCAGCTCAACGCCCTGGCCGAGGCGGGCCGCGCCGACACGGTCCGCCTCGACGGCCAGCAGCTGTTCCGCCTGTGCGGCGACGACGGACACCATCATCACCTCGTCTGTACGAACTGCGGCAAAACCGTGGAAATTGAATCGCCTTCCGAAAGCTGGCTGAAAGGCATCTCCGACAAGTACGGCTTCACCATCGAACGGCACACGCTGGAGGTGTTCGGCCTGTGCGAGGACTGCCGGAAGGCGGACAAGTAGCGGCTGTCTGCCGTATTTCCGTTGGAATCGTATCGCCATCGGCGCAATCCAATCGTAAAAATCGTAAAGAAAAAACGTTGGACGTTGTCTTTTTCAGACGCGTATATGACAATAGGGCATTGCAAACGAACTAAGTGGGGTTATGCGTGACCAAAGCAACATCGAAAAACGAGCCGATTGAGGAGCTCGACATCGCTACCGTGGACCCGATGGCCAAGAAAGCGGGCAAGGAGTTCCCCGGCTGGCTTTACGGCGTGCTATTCGTGCTGTTCGATGCGGTGGGCGTTGCCGCCCTGCAGATCGGTGTCAGCGAATCCGCCACTCGAGTCCAACTATCGAACAACATGTGGCTCACCGGCTGGGGATTCGTCGGCAAGATGTTCACCAGCGCTAATTTTGTGGCTGTGCTCAACCTCATACTGTGGGGCGTCCTGTACGTGATCCTGCTCATGCTCACCAACCGTTTCTGGGTGGCCACGCCGATATTTCTGGCGGTGACGTTCATCGTCGCCGTGATTGAGCATTTCAAAGTGTCGATTCGATACGAGGCGATTCTGCCAAGCGACCTGAACTTCCTCAAAGCCGACGCCGGCAATCTGATGAGTTTCATGCCGTCCGGCGCGCAATGGACCATTCTGATCGCGGTGGCGGCGTTTGCCGCGTTCGTGGCGCTGTTCGTCTTCCTGAACCGCCTCGACGCGCGTCACGGCAGACTGTTTCGCGGCTCCGACAAGCAATCCCGTTCCGTGAACGCGATCGCAAGACTGCTGCTGATCCTGCTTCCAGGCCTGTTCTTCACGCTGTATTCGATGCAGGTGAGCACCGTCGGCTCGTGGGCCAAAGGCTTCGCCACCGTCATGGGGGACAAGCCCTCCATGTGGGACTCCGTATACGACGCCCAGCGCAACGGGCCGCTGGTGGCGTTCACCCGTCAGCTCAACCCGAAAGTCATGGTCAAGCCGGACGACTATTCCGAAGAGACCATGAAGCAGGTCGCGGCCCGCTATGAGAAGGCCGCGAAGAAGATCAACGCGAAACGTTCCGCGAACATGACCGACAGCACCGTCATCTACGTGCTGTCCGAATCCTTCTCCGACCCGTCACGCGTGCCGGGACTCAAAGTCAACAAGGATTCCATGCCGAAGATCCGTGAGATCAAGCAGAATACCACGTCCGGCCTGATGCTGTCCTCCGGATACGGCGGCGGCACCGCCAACTTGGAATACATGGGACTGTCCGGCCTGAGCATGGCGAATTTCGATTCCTCTGACCAGCCCATACCAGCAGCTGGTGCCGAGCGAGCATTGGACGCCGACAATCAACCAGATGTGGGGCGCCGCAAAGAACTCCATCGGCCTGCACCCGTACGAATCGTCTATGTATTCGCGCGCCACCAACTACAAGAAGTTCGGCTTCTCGCATTTCTATACGTTGACCGGTCCGGACGTCATCTCTCATCAGGACAAGATCGACGATTCGCCGTACGTCTCCGACGAGGCACCTACAAGAGCACGCTGGAACAGGTGAAGAAAACCAAGTCCAACCAGTTCCTGCAGGTCATCACCATGCAGAACCACATGCCTTACCACAAGTGGTACAAGCATAACGATTTCAAGGCGACCTCCACCACGGACAAACCGTTGAAGGACGACGAGCAGGAGTCCATCGAAACCTATCAGAAGGGCGCTTCGCTGACGGATGATGCGACCGCCGATTTCCTTGCCGAACTCGACAAGCTCGGCAAGCCGGTCACCGTGGTCTTCTACGGAGACCATCTGCCGGGCATCTACTCGTCGGCTTCCGCTGATGACGGCAACTCGCTGGCGTTGCATCAGACGGACTACTTCATCTGGTCCAACAAGGCTTCCGGCACGCAAGGCAACAAGATCGGCAACGCCGACTATTCGTCGCCCAACTTCTTTGTGGCGCAGGCCGCCGAGCATATGGATGCCAAGGTGTCGCCGTATCTGGCGTTCCTCACCGAAATGCACTCCAAGATCTCGGCCATGGAACCGCCGGTGGTCAACAACATCCAAGGCTGGGACCGTATTCCGGAAGGTCAGAACATCTACCTTGACTCCAAGGGCAATCCCATGGCCGAAAGCGATTTCGACGCCGAAACCAAACAGCTGATGGCGGATTACAAGCTCATCCAGTACGACATCACCACGGGGAAGAATTACCTGAAAGACACCTCCTTCATGGACCTGCCGTAACGAGGACGGCGCGCCTGCCGCACGGCTCGACACTCGACGTACCGTTGTGCGCCTTCGTGTCGTGCCGCACGGAATTCGCGCACGTCCTCGTCACGGCAGGAGTGTGGTGGGCGACGACGCGCCTGCCGCACAAATCTTAAAACATTGAGGGGCTGTTCCAAACTATTGGAACAGCCCTCAACGGCTATTGGTTCAGCGCAGCCAACACACCATCATCACGCGTTCAGCGCTTTGAAACCGATGTCGTGACGGTAGAACATGCCCTTGGTGTCGAGCTTGTCGATGATCGCGTAGACCTTGTCCTGCGCGGCCTTGATGTCCGCAGCGGAGGACTCGACCAGCAGCACGCGACCGGAGTTGGCCACGAGACCATGCTCGCCACGTGCGACGCCCGCATAGTAGACATGGGAATCGTCATCTACCGTGATCTCAGGAATCGCGGCACCCTTGACCACGTTGGTCGGGTAACCTTCGGAAGCGATCACCACGCAAGAGTGGCATTGTCCTCATCCCACGTGAATTCCGGGGTTTCGCCGTTGAGAATGGCGCTGATGCCGGCACCGAGATCGGACGTGAGCTTCGGCAGCACCACTTCGGTCTCTGGATCGCCGAAACGCGCGTTGAACTCAATGACCTTCGGGCCGTCGGCGGTGGCGATGAGGCCGGCGTACAGAATGCCGGTGAACGGCGTGCCCTCGTCGGCCATGGCCTGAACGGTCGGCTTGACGATGGTTTCGATGGCGGTGTCGATCACATCCTGACCGATCTGCGGAACCGGGCTGTAGGCGCCCATGCCGCCGGTGTTCGGACCCTTGTCGCCATCGTAGGCACGCTTATGATCCTGCGAAATCGGCATCGGCCAGAAATCGGTGCCGTTCACAAAGCTCATCAGAGAGAATTCCTGACCCTCAAGGAAATCCTCGATAACCACCTTCGCGCCGGCGTTGCCGAAGCGGTGGTCCACGAAAATGTCCTCCAAAGCGGCGATGGCGGTCTCCTCATCCATCGCCACGGTCACGCCCTTGCCTGCGGCCAGGCCATCGGCCTTGATGACGATCGGCGCGCCATGCTCGCGCACATAAGCGGTGGAACGCTCCAAATCGTCGAACGTCTGGTACTTCGCGGTCGGAATGTCGTGACGTTCCATAAGCTGCTTGGCGAAGTCCTTGGAACCCTCGATCTGCGCGGCGGCCTTGTTCGGGCCGAACGCCTTGATGCCGGCGGCCGCGAAATCGTCGACGATGCCTTCGATAAGCGGCACTTCCGGTCCGACGAACACCCAATCGTAACCATTGTTCTTCACGAAATCGATGAGCGCCGCATGATTGGACGGGTTGAGCTGCGTGGTGCGGATGCCGTCAAGTTCCATGCCCGGATTGCCTGGAGCCACAGTAACCTCGCTGACGCTGTCGCCACGCATGAGCGCGTGGGCGATGGCGTGTTCACGCGCACCGGAACCAATGACCAGAACCTTCATATTTCCTCCTGTTGTATCCCTTATGGGGAAGAGTGCCAATCTCAAGAAATAATATCGGGGGTGCCTGTTCGGCTACCCCCGTATGTTCGTTTACTGCAGTTCGACGTCCTCGCCGGTCTTCTTGACGATATTGCCCAGCACATAGCCGGCCTCGCCATTGGACTTCAGCAGTTCCATGGTCTTATCGGCATCTTCGGCGCTGACCGCCAGCACCATGCCGATACCCATGTTGAAGATGTTGAACATTTCCATATGGTCGATTTCGCCGGCCTTCTCCAGCACGTCGAAGATCGGCAGAACCGGCCAGGAGCCGAGGTTGATATGCGCCGCGAGACCATCGGGGATCATACGCGGGATGTTCTCGATGAAGCCACCGCCGGTGATGTGCGCGACGCCCTTGACCACGCCGGCCTTGAACAGCGGGGACAGCGTCTTGACATAGATCTTGGTGGGGGTGAGCAGCACGTCGCCGAGCTTCTCACCGCCGAGCTCATCCAGCTGGGTGTCGACGGTGTATCCGGCCTGTTCGAACAGGGCCTTGCGCACCAGGGAGAAGCCATTGGAATGCACGCCGGTGGAGGGAAGGCCGATCAGCACGTCGCCTTCGACAATCGAGGAACCATCGACTATGGCGGACTTCTCGGCCACGCCCACGGCGAAACCGGCCAAATCGTACTCGTCCTCGTCGTACATGCCCGGCATCTCGGCGGTCTCGCCGCCGATCAGGCCGCAATCGGCCTGCACGCAGCCGTCGGCCACGCCGGAGACGACCTGCTCGAGCAGAGCCGGATCGTTCTGCCGCAGGCGATGTAATCCAGGAAGAACAGCGGCTCGGCGCCTTGGGCGGCGATATCGTTGACGCACATGGCCACGCAGTCGATGCCGATCGTGTCGTGCTTGTTGGCCATCTTGGCCACGACCAGCTTGGTGCCGACGCGTCGGTGCCGGAAATCAGCACCGGCTCCTTGTAACCGAGGGAAGCGAGATCGAACAGGCCGCCGAAGCCGCCGATGCCGCCGACCACGCCCGGACGGTTGGTGCGCGCCACGTGGGACTTGATACGCTTGACGACTTCGTAACCGGCCTCAACGCTTACGCCGGCTTCCTCATATGCTTTTGGCATATCTAACCTTTCTCGGGTCTCAGTGTTCTTCTTGGGATGAAGTGGTGGTGTATTCGTTGCCCTCGTACTTGCTCTTGTACAAAGCGAATTCAGGCAGACGGACACGATCCTCGGGGGTGAGCGACTTCAGGAAGTCGCTTCGTAATCGTCCAAGGCGGTCGGATAGTCGCCGTTGAAGTAGGCCACGCACAGGCCGCCATACGGTGCGTCCGCGCCAAGGCCGATGGATTCCACCAAGCCGTCGAGCGACAGGAACGCCAGTGAATCGGCTCCGATGTAGTCGCGGATCTCGTCGACGGACTTCTTGGCCGCGATCAGCTCCTTGGTGGTGGAGATATCGATGCCGTAGAAGCACGGGTATTTCAGCGGTGGCGAGCTGATACGCATATGCACTTCGGCCGCGCCGGCCTCCTTGAGCAGCTGCACGATTCGCTTGGACGTGGTGCCACGCACGATGGAATCGTCGATGACGATCACACGCTTGCCCTTGACCACGCCACGAACGGCGGACAGCTTCATGCGCACGCCCTGCTCGCGCAGTTCCTGCGTCGGCTGGATGAAGGTTCGCGCCACATACTGGTTCTTGATCAGACCCATTTCGTTGGGCAGGCCGGCCTCTTCCGCATAGCCGGAGGCTGCGGACAATGAGGAATTCGGCACGCCGATCACCATATCGGCGTCGACCGGCGATTCCTGCGCCAGACGTGCGCCCATGCGCTTGCGGGCGGAATGCACGTTCACGCCGTAGATATCGGAATCCGGGCGGGCGAAGTAGATGAATTCCATCGAGCAGATGGCCAGCTGCGTCTGATTCGTGTACTGCACGATCTTGTAGCCGTGGTCGTCCACCACCACGATCTCACCCGGACGGATGTTACGTACCAATTCAGCGCCGACGACGTCGAGCGCGCAGGTTTCGGAAGCGAGCACATACGCGCCGTTCTTCATCTTGCCAAGGGAGAGCGGACGGAAACCGTTCGGATCGAGTGCGCCGATCATGGCGTTCTCGGTCATAATCAGATAGGCGAAACCGCCATGCACGATGTTCAGCGCTTCCTTGAGCTTGTCCATAAACGTGCGTTGCGTGGAGCGGCGGATGAGGTGCATCAGACTTCGGTGTCGGAATTGGAATGGAAGATCGCACCCTCATCTTCCAGCTTGCGGCGCAGGGACAGGCAATTCGTGAGATTGCCGTTATGACACAGCGCCATATCGCCGTCATGGAAACGGAAGATGAACGGCTGGATGTTGTCGGTGCCGCCGGAGCCGGCAGTGGCATAGCGCACATGGCCGATCGCCCTGTCGCCTTTGAGTCGTTTGATTTCACGCTCGTCGCTGAATACCTGGGTCAGCAGACCCGTTCCGCGATGACCGATGAGATGACCGTTATCGTTGGAGACAATGCCGGCACCCTCCTGACCACGATGCTGCAGCGCGTGCAGACCGAAGTAAGTGAGTCGGGCGGCGTCCGAGTGGCCCCAAACGCCGAAAATACCGCATTCCTCGTGGATGTCTTCGAGTTCAGCTGACAAGCCAAAGCTCCTTCCAAAACCATGGAGACAAGGGGTTCGCTACCGTCCAACAGTATCAATGGGCGGCTACAAGAGTCGGGTTTTGTCCAGTTCTCAGACGGTATATGGAACCGGACATGCAATCGAACAGCCGTTCGAAAAAGCTGTTATGATGGAAGACGTTGAAAACGCGAATCACGGTCGTCGGGGTGCGGGAAGTCCCCCGTATGAGCATTGCATGGAAGGAGCATCATGGCCGGACGGATATACGTGGCAATCGACCTCAAATCCTTCTATGCGTCCTCGGAATGCGTGGAACATGGATTCCCTCCGCTATCCACACACTTGGTGGTGGCGGACCAGGAGAGGACCGACAAAACCATCTGCCTTGCGATCTCGCCGTCGTTGAAGGCATACGGTCTGCCCGGACGCGCCCGCCTATTCGAAGTCAAAGCGAAACTGAAGGAAATCAACGCGGTCCGTCGCGCCGCGGCTCTAGGCGGTGTGCTGACGGGGAAATCGTATGATGCGAAGGCGCTCGCGGCCAATTCGAATCTGGCCGCTGACGTGTTCATCGCCAAACCGCGCATGTCTCATTACTTGGCGATGAGTGCGAAAATCTACGGTATTTATCTGAAATACGTTTCGGCTGAGGATATCCACGTCTATTCGGTGGACGAGGTGTTCATGGACGTCACCGGCTATCTGCGCGCCTATGGCAAAGGGTGGAGGAGATGACCCGTGACATCATCCGTGATATCCACACCCAGACCGGCATCACCGCCACCGCGGGCATCGGCACGAACATGTATCTGGCCAAAGTGGCTATGGATATCGTGGCCAAACACATCCAGGCGGGGGAGGACGGCATTCGCATCGCCCGGCTTGACGAGATGTCGTACCGGAAATTGTTGTGGAATCACCGGCCGCTTACCGATTTCTGGCGTGTGGGGCGTGGGTATGCAAGGAAGCTCGAAGCGCACGGACTGGCGACCATGGGGGATATCGCGCGCTGCTCCATCGGGCGTGCCGACGAATACTACAACGAAGATCTACTGTACAAGATGTTCGGTGTGAACGCCGAACTGCTCATCGACCATGCGTGGGGTTGGGAACCGTGCACCATCGCGGACATCAAAGCGTACAAGCCGGCGGGGCACAGCTTGAGTTCCGGACAAGTGCTGACGGGACCGGTGGGTTTTGATGCCGCCCGGCTTATCGTGCGTGAAATGGCGGATACGCTGTCTCTGGATTTGGTGGCGAAGGGCGTGAAAGCCGGCAGAGTGGGATTGATGGTCGGCTACGACACGGCAAGTCTTGATCCGAAACGGCTTGGCAAGGATGTTTCCGCTGATTTGAAGGCGATTGCCGAACATGCCGCGGCAACATACGACGGCCCTGTTTCGATCGACAGGTATGGCCGCCGCGTACCCAAGCCGGCCACCGGGTCGATCGCATTGCCGGAGCGACGTCGGCTACGTTGCGTATTTGCGACGCGGTCGATAAGCTTTTCCTTTCGATTGTCGACAGGCGTTTGCTGGTCCGTCGGGTGAATGTGGTCGCTGCCGATGTGCTGACCGACGAGCAACTTGAGGAAAGGCGGCAGGCGGCCGCGTCCGAATATACGCAGCCTGATTTGTTCGCCACGATGGAAGCGCTGGTGGATTCCGCTTCCGCTGATGCGGCCGAATGCGAGGCTATGCGTTCCGCCGATGGTGGTTCCAAGGATTCGCCGCAAGGGGACGCCGAACTGCATATGCAGCAAACGCTTCTGGACATCAAACGCAAATTCGGCAGAAATTCCATCATCAAGGCCATGGATATGTTCGATGACGCCACAGGCCAGCAGCGCAACAAGCAGATAGGAGGTCATGCGGCATGAGCCTTACGGAAACCCATCGCTACGACGACATCATCGATCTGCCGCATCACCAATCGCAGACGCATGCCCATATGAGCATGCATAACCGTGCCGCCCAATTCATGCCTTTCGCCGCCCTGACCGGTTACGACGACATCATCAGACAAACCGCGCAATCCAGCGATGATGCGGTGGAACGCGCCAACAGGCCCGTCGATCTCGACGAGGGTTACCTTTCCGCCTGAAGCGGCTGCTATGACGAATGTCGCGGATTGCTGTATATGAAAGGGTGGATTCGGAATCATGAGATTTCGAACCCACCTTGATTATGTGAGCGTGAAAAGAGTCTTGATGCTCAGGCGGTGAAGTATTCCACGCCGGCTGCGAACAGCGGCTGGTCCTTTTCGCCGGGCACGTTCACGAATGTGCCGTTGCTGTAGCGCTCGGAGTGGCCCATCTTGCCGAACACGCGGCCGTCCGGACTGGTGATGCCTTCGATAGCCAGCAGCGAACCGTTCGGGTTCACATCCAGGTCCATGCCCGGCACGCCATCCTCGTCCACATACTGCGTAGCGATCTGGCCGTTGGCCTTGAGCTGAGCGAGCACGTCATCGGAAGCCACGAAACGGCCTTCGCCATGGGAGATGGCGATGGTGTGCATGTCACCCACGCGGTCTTCGCCAGCCACGGGGAGAGGTTCGACGCCACGCGGGTGCGCACCAGACGGCTCTGGTGGCGGCCGATGGTGTTGAACGTCAGCGTCGGGCATTCGGCGGTCATCGGCACGATGTCGCCGTACGGCACCAGACCAAGCTTGATAAGCGCCTGGAAACCGTTGCAGATGCCGAGCATCAGCCATCACGGTTGTTCAGCAGGTCGCGCACGGCCTCGGTCACGGCCGGAGCGCGGAAGAACGCGGTGATGAACTTGGCGGAGCCGTCCGGTTCGTCGCCGCCGGAGAAGCCGCCAGGAATCATGATGATCTGCTCTTCTTGATCTCCTCGACCAAAGCGGCGGTGGACTCGGCCACTGCGGCCGGAGTGAGGTTGTTCACGATAAGCGTGCTCACGTCGGCGCCCGCGCGTTCGAAGGCGGCTGCGGAATCGTATTCGCAGTTGTTGCCTGGGAACACAGGGATGATCACATGCGGCTTGGCCACACCGGTGCCGGTGTATACGGTCTTCTTCGGAGCGTTGAAGGACATGGTTTCAACCGTCTTGCCCTTCTCCTCGCCCTTAGAACGGTACGGGAACACGGATTCGATGCCGCCCTCCCACGCGTCCTGCAGCTCGGCCAGATCAAGCGTCTCGCCGGCGGCCACGAACGAATACTCCTCGGTGGTTTCGCCGACCTCGCTGACTTCCACCAGGTTGGACACGGCCGGAACCTTCGCGTTGTCGGCAAGCTCGATGATGAAGGAGCCGTAGGATGGAACAAACAGGTCGTCCACGGTAATGCCGTCGGCCAGCTTCACGCCAATCTGGTTGCCGACCGTCATCTTGAAGATCGCCTCGGCGGTCGCGCCATAGCCCGGCGTGGACACGGCCAGAGCATCGCCGAAATCGGTGAGCTCCTCGACCGCGGAGAACACCTCCAGCAGCGAATCCTTGTCCGGGGTGAGACCGTCGGAATGATAACGCGGGGCGATGCGGACCACACGGTGACCGGCACCCTTGAACTCCGGGGAGGTGGCGCGCTTCATATTGCCCACGGCCACGGCGAAGGAGATAAGGGTCGGCGGAACGTCAAGCTGCTCGAACGTGCCGGACATGGAGTCCTTGCCGCCGATCGCGCCGGCGCCCAGATCCACCTGAGCCATCAAAGCGCCCAGCACGGCGGCCATCGGCTTGCCCCACCGTTCCGGCTCGTCGCGCAGCTTCTCGAAATACTCCTGGAAGCTTAGGTACGCCTTCTCATGTTCGAAGCCGGCGGCAACCAGCTTCGAAAGCGATTCGACCACGGACAGGTACGCGCCCGTGAACTGGTTCTGCTCCATGATGTACGGGTTGAAGCCCCACGCCATCGCGGAAGCGGTGGTAGTCTCGCCGAACACCGGCAGCTTGGCGACCATGGCCATGTTCGGGGTCAGCTGCTTCCTACCGCCGAACGGCATGAGCACGGTGCCTGCACCGATGGTGGAATCGAAGCGTTCGGAAAGGCCCTTGTTGGAGGCCACGTTCAGATCGGTGAGCATGGTGTGCATGCGCTCGGCAAGCGTGCCGGTCTTCCACGGGGTGGTGTAGCCGTGCTGCGCCTCGACATGCACCACCTGATGCTTCGGAGCGCCGTTGGAGGCGAGGAATTCGCGGGAAAGGTCCACGATCGTGTCGCCGTTCCACACCATCGTCATGCGCGGATCCTCGGTCACGGTCGCAATGACCTCGGCCTCGAGGTTCTCTTCCTTGGCGTAGCGAGGAACTCGTCCACATCTTCGGCGGCCACGTCCACGGCCATGCGCTCCTGGGATTCGGAGATCGCCAGTTCGGTGCCGTCAAGACCCTCGTACTTCTTGGACACTTTGTTGAGGTCCACGTACAGGCCGTCGGCCAGCTCGCCGACCGCCACGGACACGCCACCGGCGCCGAAATCGTTGCAACGCTTGATCAGACGGCACGCGTCACCACGGCGGAACAGACGCTGCAGCTTGCGCTCAACCGGCGCGTTGCCCTTCTGCACTTCGGCGCCGTCAAGCTCCAGCGATTCGACGTTATGCGCCTTGGAAGCGCCGGTGGCGCCGCCGATGCCGTCACGACCGGTGCGGCCGCCGAGCAGGATGACCTTGTCTCCCGGAGCCGGGGTCTCGCGGCGCACATGATCGGCCGGAGTCGCGGCCACGACCGCGCCGACCTCCATGCGCTTGGCCACATAACCGGGGTGATAGATCTCATTCACCTGGCCGGTGGCCAGACCGATCTGGTTGCCGTAGGAGGAGTAGCCGGCCGCGGCGGTGGTGACGAGCTTACGCTGGGGGAGCTTGCCCTCAAGCGTTTCGGAAACCGGCACGGTCGGATCGGCGGCACCGGTCACACGCATCGCCTGATACACGTAGGAACGGCCCGACAGGGGGTCGCGGATGCAGCCGCCGATGCAGGTGGCCGCGCCACCGAACGGTTCGATCTCGGTCGGGTGGTTGTGCGTCTCGTTCTTGAACAGGAACAGCCAATCCTCGTCATGGCCGTTCACATCCACCTTCACCTTGACGGTGCAGGCGTTGATTTCCTCGGATTCGTCGAGATTCTTCAGAATGCCGTTCTTCTTAAGCCACTTCGCGCCGATCGTGCCCATATCCATCAGGCATACCGGCTTGGCGTCGCGGCCCAGCTCGTGACGCATCTCAAGATACTTGTCGAACGCGGCCTTGACGGTGGCATCGTCGATCGAAACCTCGTCAAGTTGCGTGCCGAACGTGGTGTGACGGCAATGGTCGGACCAATACGTGTCGATCACCTTGATCTCGGTGATCGTCGGGTCGCGCTGCTCCTCGGTGAAGTGCTCACGGCAGAACTGCAGGTCGGCCAGATCCATGGCGAGACCACGGTCCTCGATGAACTGCTCAAGCTCGGCGTCGCTCATAGAACGGAAGCCGTCGATGACTTCCACCTTGCCTGGCACCGGCACCTGGGTCTTCAGCGTGGTCTTGACATCCAGAGAGGCTTCACGGGCTTCCACCGGATTGATCACGTAATGCTTGATGGCCTCGACATCGGCTTCGGAAAGTTCGCCTTCCAACGCATACACCTTGGCGGAACGAACCGTCGGACGCTCGCCTTGGGAGATCAGCTGGATGCACTCGCTGGCGGAATCCGCACGCTGGTCGAACTGGCCGGGCAGATACTCCACCGCGAACACGGTGTCGGAACCGAAATCAGGCAGGTCGGCGTAGACGTTGTCCACCTGCGGCTCGCTGAACACGGTCGGCGTGGCCTGGGCGAACAGCTCCTCGCTGATGTCTTCCACGTCGTAACGGTTGACGAGACGGACGTTCTTCAAAGCTTCGATGCCGAGAATGGTGCGCAACTCGTTGGCGAGCTGCTGGGCCGCGACGTCAAAGCCCGGCTTCTTTTCCACGTACACGCGAAAAACCATGGTCAACTCCTTGAAAAAAGAGGGGTTATTGGATTTGGATTGACAAAAGAATGAAGGATTGCGATATAACAAGGAAGCCCGCATCCGGCTTTCGCTTCAGATGCGGGCTTGCAAACGCATTACTCTGCGACTTCGATGCCCTCGGACTTGGCGAGCTCGGCCAAGCGGCTTTCGATCTCCTCGTATGCCGGGATGATGTCGCCCAGGTCGCGGCGGAACAGGTCCTTATCGAGGTGCTCCACCTTGCCGGAATGGTCGCGCTGATCCCACAGACGGCAGGAATCCGGCGTGATTTCATCGGCGAGCAGCAGCGTGCCGTCGGAGGTGCGGCCCATCTCGATCTTGAAATCGACCAGCTTGACGTCGATCTTGGCGAAGATTTCGATCAGGGCTTCGTTGATGCGACGGGCGAGCGGCGCGATTTCGGCCAGATCCTCGCGGGTGCACACATCGAGCGCCACCAGATCGTCGTCGTTCACGAACGGATCGTGCAGGTCATCGTTCTTCAGGAAGTACTCCAGCACCGGTTCCTTGAGCTCGATGCCCTCTTCGACGCCAGGCGGGAGCAGAAGTGGCCGGCCGCGGTGTTACGCAGCACGATCTCGAGCGGGAACATCGTGACCTTCTTGACCAGCTGGGAGGTCTCGCCCACGCGTGCCACCAGGTGGCTGTCGATGCCGCGCTTCTTGAGCAGATCGAAGATCAACGTGGTGATGAGGTTGTTCAGCCTGCCCTTGCCGGCGAAGTCTTCCTTCTTTTCGCCGTCACCTGCGGTAGCGGAGTTCTTGTATTCGACCCAGAGGACCTCCGGATCGTCAGTTGCGTACAGTTGCTTGGCTTTGCCCTCGTAGAGCTTTTCCAACTTCTCCATTACTCGCCTTTCCTGGTGTGTGGGAGGTAGATAGTTTGGTGAACTTGACGGTTAACAAGATACCAACGGGAGGCTACAATCGCGCGACTTTTGGGCGCGTTCCGGCAGCCTCGTCTCAGCATCCGGCGATAGCCGTCAAACGATTGCGATGTCGAGCGATTCGGCCACGTTCCCGGCTTTGGCGCGCGCATCCGCCTCGTTGCCGCCGATGGCCAGCGCGACTGCCATGCGTCGGTGCCCATGCACTTCCGGCTTCGCGAAGATACGCAGGTCGGTACCCGGTTCGGCGAGCGCGGCGGCGACGTTGCGGAATTCCGCTTCGCCATCGCCCTGGACGACGATCGCATGGCTTGCCGCGACGGTGCCTTGCGGAATCGACAGGGCGACATGTTCCTGTGTGATCGGCAGGCCGAGGATCGCGCGCGCGTGCAATGCGAATTCGCTCAATCGCTGGGAAGCCATGGTGACCATGCCGGTATCGTGCGGACGAGGGGAGACCTCGTTGAACAGCACGTTTCCGTCGGTCAGCACGAACAGTTCGACGCCGAACACGCCCCAGCCTTTTTCGCCGGATGCCTTGGCCTTCGCCACCAGACCTTCCACGGCGGTTCGTGCGATGTGCTGGGCCTGTTCGAGCACGTCCGGCGTGAAGGTGGCCGGCTGCCAGGATTCGCGGTAGTCGCCGCTTTCCTGACGTTGTCCGATTGGAGCGCAGGTCACGATGCCGGCGCTGGAGCTGACGGTCAGTACGGTCAGCTCGTAGTCGAGTGGAGCGAGCGCCTCCACGATCACGCGTGACACGTCGCCTTCGTCGTGTGCGCGGCGGCCTTCCTGCGCTTCGGTCCAAGCCGCGTCGATCGCTTCCGTGGAACGTACCACGGACTGTCCGTGGCCGGAGGAGCTCATGATCGGCTTGACCACGCATGGATAGCCGACGATTTGCGCGCTCACGTAGTTCTTCCAGAGAGCCGGCGAAACGGTACGGGGTGGTCGCAGTCCCAGTTCCTCGTGTGCGAGCACGCGCAGGCGTTCGCGATCCATGCAGATCGCCGCGATTTCGGCGCTCGGCACCACCTGCGCGCCACGTGCTGCGGCGGCCGCAAGCTCGGAAGTGGCTATCGCCTCGACCTCCGGCACGATGATGTCCGGCTGGATTTCGTCGAACAGCGCGCGCAGCTGGTCCGCGTTGGCCATGTCGAGCACGCGGTATTCGTGCGCCACCTGTTGTGCCGGCGCGCCGGCGTAGGAATCGGCCGCGCACACCCATGCGCCGAGTCTCATCAGTTCGATGGTGACTTCCTTGCCCAGCTCGCCGGAGCCAAGGAACAGAACACGGGTCGGATGCTTGCCAAGCGGAGTGCCGAGGGCACGATTCTCTTCAGTCATGACTTCTATTGTGCCATCGGCGTAGGATGGAACGCATGTCCGAGAATGAGAAGAATGAAACGCAACCCCCCCTGACCATTGCCATGGTGGTCGACACGTCGGGGAATCGGGGCAATGGCACCTCGAATTCGGCGTTGCAGTGGGCGCAGGAGCTGGAGCGCCAGGGGCATCATGTCCGTTTGGTGGGCATCGGCGCGCCCGAATATCCCGCGCGCGTCAATCATGTGCCGTTGGTCAGCTGGGTGGCGAAGAAGCAGCAGATGCAGTTCGCCGAGCCGAGCGACACGCTGTTTCGCAAGGCGTTCGATGGTGTGGACGTGGTGCATATCTACACGCCGTTCCGTTTCGGCCAGCATGCCTGCAAGGTCGCCAAACAGATGGGCATCGCCGTTACGGCCGGCTACCACGTGCAGCCGGAGAACGTCACGTATTCCGCGGGGCCTTTGAAATATGTGCCCGGCATCGACTCGTTCATCTACTGGCTGTTCGACATATGGCTGTACCGCAAGATCGACCATGTGCATGTGCCGACCGAATTGGGTGCGAGCCTGCTGCGCTCGCATGGATACAAGTCGAAGCTGCATGTCATCTCCAACGGCTACGAATCGCGGTTCACGCCGAAGCGGCAGCGCAAGGCGGACGAGCCGTCGCCGGTGCCGTTCCGTATCGTCGCGTCGGGACGACTGACCAATGAGAAGAACCATGTCGCGTTGATCCGGGCGATCGCCCGCTGCCGTCACGCGCAGGACATCGAATTGGTGATCGCCGGCACCGGGCCGCTTAAGAAGAGGTTGCAGCGTATGGCCGGACGGCTGTTGTCTCGTCCGGCTTCGATCGGATTCCACCGGAATGCCGACATGCCGGCGTTGCTGCGTTCCGGCAATCTGCTGGTGCATCCGTCGATCGCCGATCTCGAATCGGTGAGTGTCATCGAAGGCATGGCCGCCGGTCTGGTGCCGGTGATTGCCTCGTCGTCGCTGAGCGCGGCCGGCCAGTTCGCGCTGCTGGACGAATCGTTGTTCCCCGTGGACGATGTGGACGCGCTGGCCCGTCGTATCGACTGGTGGATCGACCATCCGGCGCAGCTCGCCAAGTGGGGCGGCACCTACGCCAAACATACGAAAACCAATTATTCGGTGGAATCGTCCGTACGTAAGTTCGTCGCGATGGAACGTGAGGCGATCGCCGATAACCGTCGCTGAATGGCGCCTGCCGCAATCGCAATACAATCGTTATACATAAGCGAAAAGCCGGGAGCGATTTCCCGGCTTTCCTTGTTTTGCGGACTGTCTTTTACAGCAGTGCGACCAGCTCGTCCACCTGCTTGTCGGTCGTGGCCCAGCTGGTGCAGATGCGCATCACGGTATGCGTGTCGTCCGCCTTTTCCGTGAAGCCGAGACGGACGTCGCGTTGCAGACGTTCGGAGGTCTCGTTGTCGAGCGTGACGAAGATCTGGTTGGTCGGCGCATCGAAAGTCAGCGTGTAGCCACGTTCCACCAGCACCTTGCGGATACGGTCCGCGGCATCGTTGGCGTGGCGGGCGATGCGCAGGTACAGGCCGTCGGTGAACAACGTGTCGAACTGCAGTCCCAGCAGCCATCCTTGGCCAGCAGCGCGCCATGCTGCTTGACGATCGTCACGAAATGCTTCGGCATGTTGCCGTGCGTGAACACCACGGCCTCGCCGAACATCGCGCCCACCTTGGTGCCGCCGATATAGAACACGTCGGCGAGACGCGCGATGTCCTCGATCGTCACGTCGTTGCCGGAGGCGGTCAGCGCGTAGCCGAGACGCGCGCCGTCGATGAACAACGGCATGTCGTACTTCGTGCAGACCTTGCGGATCGCCTCGAGCTCGGCCAGCGTGTACAGCGTGCCGTATTCGGTGGCCTGCGAAATGTACACGCAGCCGGGGAACACCATATGCGTGTAGTTGCCGTCCGCGTAGAACGTGGCGCAGTATTCGTCGAGTTCATCCGCGTCGATTTTGCCGTCATGGTGGGGGAGCGTGAGCACTTTGTGGCCGGTGAATTCGATAGCGCCCGCCTCATGCACGTTCACATGTCCGGTGGTGGCCGCCACCACGCCCGCATACGGTGGGGTGATGGCGTCGATGACGACCTGGTTGGTCTGAGTGCCGCCGACGAGGAAGAAGATTTCGGCGTCCGGGCATGCGCAGGCCTCGCGGATTTTGGCTTTCGCGCTTTCGCAGACGTCGTCGGTGCCGTAGCCGGGATACTGGTTGGTCGCGGTTTCGGCGAGACGGGCGATGATTTCCGGCGTCGCGGCGCAGGAGTAGTCGTTTTCGAAAGACAGCATGGTCGTTCCTTTTGTTGTGGGTTGCTTGCGATCGGGAAAGTCTGGTTCCGCGCGTTCGGCCGCCGCGGATAGCAAAAAACCTCGGAATTTCTTCCGAGGTTTCACCGGGGTGGCTAACGCGGCTCGAACGCGCGACCTTCTGAACCACAATCAGATGCTCTACCAACTGAGCTATAGCCACCATGTTCTCACTTCCATGCGGAAGCGCAACGAATGGATACTATACACGATTTTTTGGATGTGCGCGCGTCGGCGTGTTGCGCTTCCGGCCGTCAAGTGATGTTCATTATGTGAACGGAATGTTACGTACTTGATGGATGGGTGCCTAATTTGTAGGCAATTCCAACGGAAGATGTCACGACGGGGTCGGCAGAAAGCCGGTCCCGTTTTGTTTTCCCCGGAAATGACTTCCATGGAAACGTGATTGAGAAAAGAGGAAACGATAATGCGGAAGATCAAGGCATTTGGTGATTGGCTCACCAAATGGTTCACCGTGATCGTGATCGTATGGGCCGTGTTCAACTACTTCGTGCCGCAAACCAGCCTGTGGGGCAAGTCCTACACCGGATACTTCCTGGGCATCGTGCTGTTCGGCATGGGCCTGACGCTGACGCTCGACGATTTCAAACGTATCCTCACCCAGCCGCTGATGGTCGTCGTCGGCACGGTGGCCCACTTCGTGATCATGCCGTTGGTGGCCGTGCTGCTGTGCTGGATCTTCCGTCTCGACGGCCCGCTTGCCGTGGGCGTGATTCTGGTCGGCTGCTGCCCGTCCGGCACCTCATCCAACGTGATGAGCTATCTGAGCCGTGGCGACGTGGCGCTTGACGTGTCCATCGGCATCCTGTCCACGCTGTGCGCGCCGTTCATGATTCCTCTGCTGATGCAGTGGCTCGCCTCCCAGTATGTGACCGTGCCGGTCGAGTCCCTGTTCCTCAACGCGGTCAAGGTGGTGCTGTTCCCGATCGCGCTCGGTGTGATCTGCCACGCCATCTTCAAGGAGAAGATCGAGAAGGTCACGGTGCGCTGCCGATCGTGTCCCAGGTCACCATCCTGCTCATCATCGGCGTCGTGGTCGCAGCCAATGGTTCGAAGCTGTTCGTGGCATCCTCGCTGCTTGCCATCCCGGTGGTCATCCTGCACAACCTGTGCGGCTACGCGCTGGGCTTCGGCTTCTCCAAGCTCATGTACAAGGTGTATCCGAAGGGCTTCCGCTACGCGCAGCAGAAGGCCATCACCTTCGAGGTCGGCATGCAGGATTCCGCTTTGGGCGCCACGCTGGCCCTGAGCTCCTTCGCGTCCAACCCGCTTGCCGCCGTGCCGTCCACCTTCTTCAGCGTATGGCACAACATCTCCGGTTCGGTGCTGTCCAGCTGGTGGCGCGAGCACGATGACAAGCATCAGATCCACCCGGATTCCGACAATGGCGAGAAGGGTTCCGCGGCCAAGGCTTCGGAAGCCGGGGACGCCGTCAAGGATGAGTCCGAGGAAACGGTCAACGCCTGAATGTGATTCGTGGCATCGGTCAGGCAGCCTCTGAACCGTACAGAACGGTTCAGAGGCTGTTCTGTTTTGACCTGTTTTTCCATGGCGATGTTAGATTGTGTTGCTTTGCGCTGAAGTTCGGTTAAGTATTGAAAATATTGGGATTTAGGGGTGTTTTGCCCCGTGTCATATGTTCGTTTGCGGTATACTAAAGGTGAAGGCCGGAGTTGCAGATCGGTCGAGAATTCGTCAGGTCGCAATGAGGCGCCGATGGCCGTGAGGCCCATGCGCAACGCCTTCAAGATATAACTGAAGAACAACCGAATATAGCGATTCGAGATGGCGGCATAGGCAGTACGGCGAGGGCGCCGGGCCGCATGGGGTTATGAAAAGACTCAGAGGTTTGAAGCGATGCGCGCAAGGTGGCGCGTGGGAGAGTGGCTCCGATGCCAGGATGGCGTCGGAGCCACTCTTCGTATAACGGCCGTTGCTGTCGCGACACGATTATCCAGCATTGTCCGGCAGACCTGTATACTGGTAATTCGTGTGTGCCAACGGCATGCCTTATGTAACAGGCGTGCGGGTTGGGATATCCCGGAACTCGATTGCATCACGCGCAGCAATGCGGCGGTGAGAGAGGGACGGGCCATCGGCCGGTGGACTGTGGCTATCTTTACGATTCAGTGTCGTGGAGTGTGGGTGCAGTGCGGCGGTCACACGAAAACAAGAGAAACCACTGAATCGGAGAATTCAAGTTGCCTACTATTGAACAGCTCGTCCGTAAGGGACGTCAGGCAAAGCCGAAGAAGTCCAAGACTTTGGCACTGAAGGGAAGCCCGCTGCGTCGTGGCGTGTGCACCCGTGTTTACACCACCACCCCGAAGAAGCCGAACTCGGCACTGCGTAAGGTCGCCCGTGTGCGCCTGAGCTCCGGTGTGGAAGTCACCGCATACATCCCGGGCGAAGGCCACAACCTGCAGGAGCACTCCATCGTGCTCGTTCGCGGCGGCCGTGTCAAGGATCTGCCGGGTGTTCGTTACCACATCGTTCGTGGCGCCCTCGATACCCAGGGTGTGAAGGATCGCAAGCAGGGTCGTTCCCTGTACGGAGCAAAGAAGGCGAAGTAAGAGATATGTCACGTAAAGGACCTTCCAAGAAGCATCAGCTGCTGCCGGATCCGATCTACGGTTCCACCGTTGTGGCACAGCTCATCAACAAGATTCTGCTTGACGGCAAGAAGTCAATCGCCGAGGACATCGTCTACAGCGCTCTCGACATGGTCAAGGAGAAGACCGACCAGGAGCCGGTCGCCGTTCTCAAGCGCGCTCTGGACAACATCCGTCCGTCCCTCGAGGTTCGCTCCCGCCGTGTCGGTGGCGCTACCTACCAGGTCCCGGTCGAAGTGAAGCCGGGCCGCGCCAACACGCTGTCTCTGCGCTGGCTCACCGACTTCTCCCGCGCCCGTCGCGAGAAGACCATGGCTGAGCGTCTGGCCAACGAAATCCTCGATGCCTCCAACGGCCTCGGTGCTTCTGTCAAGCGCCGCGAGGATACTCATAAGATGGCAGAGGCCAACAAGGCCTTCGCTCATTACCGCTGGTAATTAGTCGAGAACGAGAGTTAAGGAACAATCATGGCACTAGACGTGCTCAATGATCTCAACCAGATCCGTAACATCGGCATCATGGCTCACATCGATGCCGGTAAGACCACTACCACCGAGCGTATTCTGTTCTACACCGGTAAGAACTACAAGATCGGCGAGACCCACGATGGCGCCTCGACGATGGACTTCATGGCTCAGGAGCAGGAGCGCGGCATCACCATTCAGTCCGCTGCTACCACCTGCTTCTGGAACCGTCAGACCCATGACGAGAAGCAGAAGTTCCAGATCAACATCATCGATACCCCTGGCCACGTGGACTTCACGGCCGAGGTGGAGCGCTCCCTGCGTGTGCTCGATGGTGCTGTCGCCGTGTTCGATGGCAAGGAAGGCGTGGAGCCGCAGTCCGAGACCGTGTGGCGTCAGGCTGACAAGTACGGCGTTCCGCGTATCTGCTTCATCAACAAGATGGATAAGCTCGGCGCTGACTTCTACTACTCCGTCGACACCATCAAGACCAAGCTGGGCGCGACCCCGCTGGTCGTCCAGCTGCCGATCGGCGCTGAGAACGACTTCGCCGGCGTCGTCGACCTTATCCGCATGAAGGCCTACGTCTGGAACGACGTTTCCGGCGATCTGGGTGCCCACTACGACACCACCGACATCCCGGCCGACCTGCAGGACAAGGCTGAGCAGTATCGTTCCGAGCTGCTCGACCAGGTCGCCGAGTCCGACGAGGAGCTGCTTGAGAAGTACCTCGAGTCCGGCGAACTGACCGAGGACGAGATCCGCGCCGGCATCCGCAAGCTCACCATCAACCGTGAGGCCTACCCGGTGCTCTGCGGCTCCGCCTTCAAGGACAAGGGTGTGCAGCCGATGCTGGACGCCGTCGTCGACTACCTGCCGAGCCCGGAGGACGTTCCGTCCATCGTCGGCTTCGACCCGCAGGACGAGTCCATCGAGATCGACCGCAAGCGACCACCGATGATCCGTTCTCCGCACTGGTCTTCAAGATCTCCACCCACCCGTTCTACGGCAAGCTCGTGTTCGTGCGCGTGTACTCCGGTTCCGTCAAGCCGGGCGACACCGTCCTCGACTCCACCAAGGAGAAGAAGGAACGCGTCGGCAAGATCTTCCAGATGCACGCCGACAAGGAGAACCCGGTGGATGCCGCCGAAGCCGGCAACATCTACACCTTCGTGGGTCTGAAGAACGTCACCACCGGTGATACCCTGTGCGACGAGAAGTCCCCGATCTCCCTCGAATCCATGACCTTCCCGGATCCTGTGATCGAGGTGGCCGTGGAGCCGAAGACCAAGGCCGACCAGGAGAAGATGAGCATCGCTCTGGCGAAGCTGTCCGACGAGGATCCGACCTTCCAGGTGAAGACCGACGAAGAGTCCGGCCAGACCCTGATCTCCGGCATGGGCGAGCTGCAGCTCGACATCATCGTCGACCGTATGCGTCGTGAATTCAAGGTGGAGTGCAACGTCGGTAACCCGCAGGTTGCATACCGCGAGACGATCCGCAAGGCCGTCATGAACCAGGAATACACGCACAAGAAGCAGACCGGTGGTTCCGGCCAGTTCGCAAAGGTCCTGATGAACTTCGAGCCGCTCGACACCGAGAACGGCGAGACCTACGAGTTCGTCAACGAAGTCACCGGCGGCCACATCACCAAGGAATTCATTCCTTCCATCGATGCTGGCGTGCAGGAAGCCATGGAATCCGGCATCCTCGCCGGCTTCCCGGTGGTTGGCGTCAAGGCTACCGTCACCGACGGCCAGGTCCACGACGTCGATTCCTCCGAAATGGCCTTCAAGATCGCAGGTTCCATGTGCTTCAAGGAAGCTGCCCCGAAGGCCAAGCCGGTCATCCTCGAGCCGATCATGGCCGTGGAAGTGCGTACTCCGGAAGAGTACATGGGCGATGTGATGGGCGACATCAACGCACGTCGTGGTTCCATCCAGTCCATGACCGACTCCACCGGTGTCAAGGTCATCGACGCCAAGGTCCCGCTGTCCGAGATGTTCGGCTACATCGGCGATCTTCGCTCCAAGACCCAGGGCCGCGCAATGTTCACCATGCAGATGGACTCCTACGCTGAGGTTCCGAAGAACGTCTCCGAGGAGATCATCAAGGCCCAGCGCGGCGAGTGACACGCGCTGCCACTGAAGTGGAAACTGTCTCCAGTCAGCGCTAGTATTTTGTAGCGCTGACTGGGTTCGGGCTCCAAAGTGGCACAAACCCGTCAAACCCAGTAAAATGTAGCGAGTGCTTGAAGTGAGTTCAAGGCTTACTACGAGACGTCCAGGAGGACAAACACATGGCAAAGGAAAAGTACGAGCGTACTAAGCCGCACGTTAACATTGGTACCATCGGCCACGTCGATCACGGCAAGACCACCCTGACTGCAGCCATCTCCAAGGTGCTGCACGAGGAGTACCCGGATGTCAACCCGGAGTACGACTTCAACCAGATCGATTCCGCTCCGGAAGAGGCCGCCCGCGGTATCACCATCAACATCGCCCACATCGAGTACCAGACCGAGAAGCGTCACTACGCTCACGTCGACTGCCCGGGCCACGCCGACTTCGTGAAGAACATGATCACCGGCGCCGCTCAGATGGATGGCGCCATCCTCGTTGTGGCCGCCACCGACGGCCCGATGGCTCAGACCCGCGAGCACGTGCTGCTCGCTCGTCAGGTGGGCGTCCCGAAGATCCTCGTCGCTCTGAACAAGTGCGATATGGTCGACGACGACGAGCTCATCGAGCTCGTTGAGGAAGAGGTCCGTGACCTCCTCGACGAAAACGGCTTCGATCGCGATTGCCCGGTCATCCACGTGTCCGCTTACGGCGCACTGCACGATGACGCTCCGGACCACGAGAAGTGGGTTGAGCAGATCAAGAAGCTCATGGACGCCGTCGATGACTACATCCCGACCCCGGTCCACGATCTGGACAAGCCGTTCCTGATGCCGATCGAAGATGTCTTCACCATCTCCGGCCGTGGCACCGTGGTGACCGGCCGTGTCGAGCGTGGTAAGCTCCCGGTCAACTCCAACGTCGAGATCGTCGGCATCCGTCCGACCCAGACCACCACCGTCACCTCCATCGAGACCTTCCACAAGCAGATGGACGAGTGCGAGGCTGGCGACAACACCGGTCTGCTGCTCCGCGGCATCAACCGTGACCAGGTCGAGCGTGGCCAGGTTCTGGCTGCTCCGGGCTCCGTGACCCCGCACACCAAGTTCGAGGGCGAAGTCTACGTGCTGACCAAGGACGAAGGCGGCCGTCACTCGCCGTTCTTCTCCAACTACCGTCCGCAGTTCTACTTCCGTACCACCGACGTCACCGGCGTCATCACCCTGCCGGAAGGCGTTGAGATGGTGCAGCCGGGCGATCACGCTACCTTCGGCGTTGAGCTGATCCAGCCGATCGCTATGGAAGAGGGCCTGACCTTCGCAGTGCGTGAAGGCGGCCACACCGTCGGCTCGGGCCGTGTCACCAAGATCATCGAGTAGTTTCTACCCGACATCAAGACACGCTTGAACTAGCGTTTTAAAGAAACCTCCCAAGGATGAGAATCCGAGGGAGGTTTCTTTATATATGGAAGGGCAACGCTCCAAAGTATGCACGCCGTGGCATAATGAGCAAGGCTTTTTGTAAGCTTTTCCGTCAGATGAAGAAATAGGTGAGTTAATTTGGCACAGACTACCAATGACATCAAGAACGGTTCTGTTCTGAACCTCGATGGCCAGCTGTGGACCGTCATCAAGTTCCAGCACGTCAAGCCGGGCAAGGGCCCCGCCTTCGTGCGCACCACCATCAAGAACGTGCTTTCCGGCAAGATCGTCGACAAGACCTTCAACGCGGGCATGAAGATGGAATTCGAAACCGTCGACAACCGCAACCTCCAGTACTCCTATGAAGACGGCGACAACTTCGTCTTCATGGACATGACCACCTACGACCAGATCTTCATTCCGAAGACCCTGGTCGGCGACCAGGCCAAGTTCCTGCTCGAAGGCACCGACTGCGTCGTGTCCTTCCACGACGGCACCCCGCTGTCCGTCGAGCTGCCGGCTTCCGTCGTCCTGACCGTCACCCACACCGAGCCGGGCCTGCAGGGCAACCGTTCCAACGCCGGCACCAAGCCGGCCACCGTCGAAACCGGCGCCGAGATCCAGGTGCCGCTGTTCATCGGCGAAGGCGAGAAGGTCAAGGTGAACACCACCGACGGCTCCTACCTCGGCCGCGAGAACTGAGAGTAAGGACAGCGAAGTTTCATGGCACGTTCCACCGCTCGCAAGAGGGCTCTGAACACGTTGTATGAAGCGGATGAGAAGGGACAGGACATCCTGTCCCTTCTTGCTGAGCGCATCGAGCAGCCCGGCGCTCAGACCCCGCTGCCCGACTACGCCATCGAAATCGTCCGTGGCGTGGCGGAGCATATCGCCGCCATCGACGCCATGCTTGACGAACATTCCACCGGTTGGAAGGTCAAGCGCATGGGCGTCGTCGACCGCAATATCCTGCGCATCGCCGCATGGGAGATCATGTTCAACGATGATGTTCCCAACATGGTGGCCATCGATGAGGCGTTGAGCCTTGCCAAAACGCTGTGCGACGACGATTCGCCGGCGTTCATCCATGGTCTGCTCAGCGCGGTGAGCGCCGATGCGGAAGCCACTGAAGTGGCCGAACAACCGACCGAACCTTCGGCTGAATAAAGCCGAAAGTTAAGCGATTCGGCCGGGTCGCGAGTCCTAACCGGCCGCTATCCTTGGTACGAATACCTTGACTATAAGGGGGTTTTGGTGAACCAGTATGATTCCGAAGCCGTGATGTTTGACCTCAGGATGCCGTTCTTGTTCTCGAAGACGGACAGGTGTATGTGGGCGAGCCATACGGCGCGATCGGCACGACCAGCGGGGAGATCGTTTTCGCGACCGGCATGACCGGCTATCAGGAAACGCTTACCGATCCCAGCTACGACCGTCAGATCGTGGTACAGACGTTCCCGCACATCGGGGACACGGGAATCAACGGGGAGGATCCGGAATCCTCCAGAATCTGGGTCGCAGGCTATGTGGTGCGCGATCCCAGCCCGAATGTGAGCAACTGGCGCGCCACCGGCAGCCTTGACGACGATCTCGAATCCAACCACATCGTCGGCATCAGCCATATCGACACGCGCAAGCTGGTACGCCACCTGCGTTCCGCCGGTGTGATGCGCGCGGCCATCTTCTCAGGCGACGCGCTGCTCGACGGTGACGGCAAACTGCGCACCATCGACTCCATGCTCGACGAGGTCAAGGCCACTCCGCAGATGAAGGGCATGAGCCTCTACGACGAGGTCAGCACCAAGGAAGCCTATACCATCGAACCCTGCGGCGAATTCGAAGGCAAGGAACCGCTGTTCACCGTGGCGGCCGTCGATCTGGGCATCAAGTCCATGACCCCGCATCGCATGGCCGAACGCGGCTGCCGCGTGCATGTGGTGCCGTCCACCATCACCTTCGACGAGCTCCAGTCCCTCAATCCCGACGGCGTCTTTTTCTCCAACGGTCCGGGCGACCCGGAACAGGCCGATCCTGAAGTGAATCTGCTGCGTCAAGTGCTCGACGCCGGATATCCGTTCTTCGGCATCTGCTTCGGCAACCAGCTGCTGGGCCGCGCGCTCGGCTTCGGCACGTACAAGCTCAAATTCGGCCACCGCGGCATCAACCAGCCGGTCAAGGATATGACCACCGGCAAAATCGAAATCACCGCGCACAACCATGCTTCGCCGTGGATGCGCCAATCGGCGAAACCGTCGACGCGCCATTCGAGAACGGCAAATACGGCAAGGTGTTCGTCAGCCATATCGATTTGAACGATAACGTGGTCGAAGGCCTGCAGTGCGTCGATATCCCGGCGTTCTCCGTGCAATATCACCCGGAAGCCGCCGCCGGCCCGCACGATGCCGCATACCTGTTCGATCGTTTCGTTGATCTCATGCGTTCCGTCAAGGAGGGAACCGCAATGCCTAAGCGCACAGACATCAAGTCCGTGATGGTCATCGGCTCCGGTCCGATCGTGATCGGCCAGGCCGCGGAATTCGATTATTCGGGCACCCAGCCTGCCGCGTGCTGCGCGAAGAGGGCATTAGGTCATTCTGGTCAATTCCAACCCGGCCACCATCATGACCGATCCGGAAATGGCCGACGCCACCTACATCGAGCCGATCTCCACCCCGATCCTCGAGCAGATCATCGCCAAGGAACGTCCTGACGCGTTGCTGCCGACGCTGGGCGGACAGACCGCGCTGAACGCGGCCATGGCGCTGGGCGAGGCGGGCGTGCTCAAGAAGTACAACGTCGAGCTGATCGGCGCGTCCCTTGACGCCATCGATCGTGGCGAGGACCGCGAACTCTTCAAGAAGGTCGTGGAGGAGGCCGGCGCCGAATCCGCCCGCTCCGACATCGCGCATTCCCTTGAGGAAGTCGACAAGATCGCCGAGAAGTTCGGCTACCCGCTGGTGGTCCGTCCGAGCTTCACCATGGGTGGTCTCGGCTCCGGCATCGCGCACGACGAAGACGAGCTGCACCGCATCGCCGGCGCCGGCATCCACTATTCCCCGACCGACGAGGTGCTGATCGAGGAAGGCATCGAAGGCTGGAAGGAATACGAACTCGAGCTGATGCGCGACAAGAAGGACAATGTCGTGGTCGTCTGCCCGATCGAAAACGTCGACCCGGTCGGCGTGCACACCGGCGACTCCATCACCGTGGCACCGGTCTTCACCCTGACCGACCGCGAATACCAGAAGCTGCGTGACATCGGCATCGCCATCATCCGTGGCGTGGGCGTCGACACCGGCGGCTGCAACATCCAGTTCGCCGTCAACCCGGACACCGGCCGTATCATCGTCATCGAGATGAACCCGCGCGTGTCCCGTTCCTCCGCGTTGGCTTCCAAGGCCACAGGCTTCCCGATCGCCAAGATCGCCACCAAGCTGGCCCTCGGCTACACGCTGGACGAGATCCAGAACGACATCACCCAGTCCACGCCGGCCAGCTTCGAGCCGACCATCGACTACGTGGTCACCAAGGTGCCGCGTTTCGCGTTCGAGAAGTTCCCGGGCGCCGATCCGACGCTGACCACCTCCATGAAGTCCGTCGGCGAGGCCATGGCTCTCGCGGGCAACTTCCAGGAGTCGCTTGGTAAGGCTATGCGCTCCATCGACAAGCGTCACATGGGCTTCAACTGGATGGTGACAAGCCGTCCGAGGACGAGGTTTCCCAGCTGCTCGACGCCATCAAGGTGCCGACCGAGCACCGTTATCTGCAGATTCAGCGTGCCCTGTGGGGAGGCGCCACCGAAGAGCAGATCTTCGCGGCCACCAAGATCGACCCGTGGTTCATCCGCCAGTTCGCGCTCATCAACGAGACTGCGCTGGAAGTCAAGAACGCGGAGAAGCTCACCAGGAAGCTGCTGAAGAAGGCGAAGCTCGCCGGCCTGTCCGACCTGCAGATCGCGCACCTGCGCCGTCTGGGAGACGAGGGCGAGAACACCATCCGTGAGCTGCGTTGGTCGTACGACCTCCGCCCGGTGTTCAAGACCGTCGACACTTGCGCCGCCGAATTCGACGCGGCAACCCCGTACTACTACTCCTGCTACGCGGATGAGACCGAGCTGCGTCCTCGCGACCGCGAGGCCGTGATCATCCTCGGCTCCGGTCCGAACCGCATCGGCCAGGGCATCGAGTTCGACTACACCTGTGTGCACGCCGTGCAGGAACTGGGCAAGAACTATGACACGATCATGGTTAACTGCAACCCGGAGACCGTGTCGACCGATTACGACATGTCCGACCGCCTGTATTTCGAGCCGCTCACCTTCGAAGACGTGCTCGAGATCTACGAGGCCGAAAAGAAGATGGGTCCGATCAAGGGCGTCATCGTCCAGCTCGGCGGCCAGACCCCGCTGTCCCTGGCCGCCCGACTGAAGGCCGCAGGCGTTCCGATTCTCGGCACCACGCCTGAATCCATTGATCTGGCCGAAAACCGTGAGCTCTTCGGCGAGGTGCTGAAGAAGGCCGACATGAACGCGCCGCGCTACGGCACCGCGCTGAGCCTGGACGAGGCCCGCGAGGCCGCGCACGCCATCGGATACCCGGTGCTGGTCCGTCCGAGCTACGTGCTCGGCGGCCGTGGCATGGAAATTGTCTACGACGACGCCCAATTGCGCAAGTACGTCGATCGCGCATTGAAGGAAGCCCAGGCCGACACCGTCGTGTCCGGCCGTCTGCCTTCGCCGCTGCTCATCGACAAGTTCCTGCAGGATGCCGTGGAAATCGACGTCGACGCGCTGTTCGACGGCGAGGAGCTGTATATCGGCGGCATCATGGAGCACGTCGAGGAAGCTGGCGTCCATTCCGGTGACGCCGCCTGCACCTGCCTCCGAGCACGCTGTCCGATGACCAGATCCGTCGTCTGCGTGAAGGCACCTAGCATTGCCAAGGGCTGTGGCGTGCAGGGCCTGATCAACGTGCAGTATGCCTTCATGCCAACACTCTGTACGTCATCGAGGCCAATCCGCGTGCCTCCCGTACCGTGCCGTTCGCTTCCAAGGCCACCGGTGTGGCACTGGCCAAGGCCGCCGCCCGCATCATGGTCGGCGAAACCATCCAGCAGCAGCGTGACAACGGCCTGCTCCTGCCCCACGGCGACGGTGGCGACATCCATCGTGGCCAGCAGGTGGCCGTCAAGGAATCCGTGCTTCCGTTCAAGCGATTCCGCACTCCGCTCGGCAAGACCGTCGACGTGCTGCTCGGACCGGAAATGCGTTCCACCGGCGAGGTCATGGGCTTCGACCGCGACTTCCCGCACGCGTTCGCCAAGAGCCAGCTCGCCGCATACGAAGGCGGCCTGCCGACCAGCGGCAACGTGTTCATCTCCGTGAACGACACCGACAAGCGCCAGCTGCCGCTGTTCGCCGCGCGACTGGTCGAGCTCGGCTTCAACATCTGGGCCACCGAAGGCACGGCATCCGTGCTGCGCCGCTACGGCATCGATTCCAAGATCGTCGACAAGATCAGCGTGCGTATGGACTCCGATCCAGACGACCCGATCACCACCTACCATGCGGAGGGCAGCGTCGGCAAGAACGTCGTCCAGCTGATCGAGGAAGGCGCGATCGACCTGATTCTCAACACGCCGAACTCCCGCGGTTCCCGTTCCGACGGCTACGCCATCCGTTCGGCGGCTATCGCAGCCGACCTGCCGCAGTTCACCACCATGACGGAATTCTCCGCCGTGTTGATGGCTATCGAGGCGGTGCGCAATAATGATTATCAGATCATGAGTATTCAGGATCATTCCACGCAGCTGTTCGAATTGGAAAGCCGTGACTAATGATGAGTAGCCCCAGCAGTGAGGAAGTGAATGCCCAGCGTTCGGATTTCGGTCTGCGACTGAGCAATTCAATGGCCAAATACGGCCCGTTGTGCGTCGGCATCGACCCGCATCGGCAGCTCCTCACTGACTGGGGCTATAACGTCGACGCGTTGGGGGCGGAGCTGTATTCCATGCGCATGCTGCAGGCGGCCAATGGCCGTGCCGCAGCTGTCAAATTCCAGTCCTCCATGTTCGAGCGGTACGGTTCCAAAGGCATCGCCGCGCTTGAACGCGTGCTCTATGCGGCACGGCAGATGGGTGTCATCACCATCGTCGACTGCCTGCATGGCGGCCTGCCGACCACGATTTCCGCGTTCGCGGACGCCTATTTCAAGCCGGGCGCGCCATTGCTGGCAGACGCCATCACCCTGCTGCCGTATTACGGCGCACGGTCATTGGGAGGCGTCATCAATGACGCGCTCAACAACGGCAGGGGCGTGTTCATCGCATCGTTGACGTCCAACCAGGAAGGCGCCAGCTGCAGACGGCGATTCGTCAGGCAGGCGAATACAAGGGCAAAACAGTGGCGTACGGCATCGCCAGCACTGCTCAGAAATTCAATAAGGGCAATGATGGAATGGGTTCCGTCGGCCTTATCATCGGCGCCACCATCGGGCAGTGGATCAACGATTCGGGCGTCGACCCGGCCAAGTTCACCGGACCGATTCTTTCCCCAGGCTACGGATGGCAGGGAGCGGAGACACGCGATCTGAAGACCGTGTTCAAAGGCACCAAGGGCAATGTGCTGGTTACGGTATCTCGTTCCATCGCCACGCACGGTCCCGACATCGCAAAATTGACCGAAGCCACCGCGTCGGTCGCCGGGGATATTCGGCAGGCATTGACCGAGGCTCAAAACGAAAGCGCCGATGATGCGGCTGACGGAGACGCCGAATAAATTCTTTTTCTGAATAGCTTCCTTTTTGGAAAACAAGACATAACCAAGAGTGGGGATGGAATGGCTGATTCTCAACATGGACGTTTGATTGTGCTCTGCGGACCCGCCGGAGTGGGCAAAGGCACTGTTCTGGGGCGCGTACGCGAACAGCACCCCGAAATCTGGCTGTCGGTGTCCGCCACGACACGCCAGCCTCGTCCGGGCGAAGTGGACGGCGTGAACTATTTCTTCATGACCGAACCTGAATTCCTGGCCAAAGAAAAGGCGGGGGAGTTTCTCGAAACCGCCGACGTGTTCGGCCTCGCCACTACGGCACACCCGTGAAACCAGTCGTGGAACATCTGGAACGCAATATCCCCGTGGTCTTGGAAATCGACCTACAGGGAGCCCGGACGGTCAAACGGCGCGCGAAGGAACTCGGCCTCGAAGTGCTTACCGTGTTCATTGAGCCGCCGTCCTTCGAAGAACTGAAACGTCGTCTGATCGGCCGTGGCACCGAAACCCCTCAGCAGCAGGCCAAAAGCTTGAGACCGCCAAGGTCGAGTTGGCCGCTGCGCCGGAATTCGACAAACGCATCGTCAATAACGTGGTCGACGAGCCGCAGACGAGCTTTGGCACATCATCGCCGAAGAGTTCGGCCTGTAATCCGTCAATCCGACTATCCAGCCAATAAAAACCGGCATACGAAGGCTGCACGATTTCGCGCAGGCCCTTTTCGTATGTTTGAATCAGGCGAGACCGGACAGCTTGTCGATCAGCTCCGGATCACGGGTCGCTCCCTTGTCAGCGGAGCGGGCGAAGGCGGCGTAAGCCTTCAGAGCCTGAGAAACCTTGCGATCACGATGGGCGACATAGCCATCGCCGGCCTCCAGCTCGGCGCGGCGCTGAGCCAGCTCCTCGTCGGAAAGCTCGACGTTCACCGTACGGTTCGGAATGTCGATGTTGATGATGTCGCCGTTCTTGATCAGAGCAATCGGGCCCTTGTTCGCGGCCTCAGGCGCGATGTGTCCGATCGCCAGACCGGAAGAACCTCCGGAATAGCGGCCGTCGGTGAGCATGGCCACCTGCTTGCCGATGCCCTTGCCCTTCACGAAGGAGGTCGGGTACAGCATCTCCTGCATGCCCGGACCGCCCTTCGGTCCCTCGTAACGGATGACCAGAGCCATGCCCGGCTTCAACGTGTCGTTGAGGATGACCTCGATGGCCTGCTCCTGGGATTCGACGACCAGCGCCGGTCCGCGGAACGTCCAGATCTCCTTCGGCACGCCTGCGGTCTTCACCACGCAGCCGTCAGGCGCGAGGTTGCCGCGCAGCACGGCCAGACCGCCTTCGGTGACCGCCGGATGGTCGATATCGTGGATGGCGCCGTTGACACGGTCACGATCGAGCGAATCGAACAGCGTGGTGTGCGTCCACGGTTCAGGGGAGACGATGTGGCCCGGAGCGGCCAGATACATCTGCTTGGCTTCCTCGGTGCAGGTGTCGCGCATGATGTCCCAGTCGTTAAGCTTGTCTTCCAACGACTTGTAATCAATGGAATGCACGTCGCGGTGCAGCTTGCCGGCACGGTCAAGCTCGCCGAGGATGCCGGTGATGCCGCCGGCGCGGTGCACATCGGAAATCTCCCATTCGCCGGACGGCGACGCCTTGCAGATGCACGGCACGGTGTGGGAGATACGCTCGATGTCATCCAGTGTGAAGTCCACGTCGGCGGACTGCGCCATGGCGAGGATATGCAGCACGGTGTTGGTGGAACCGCCCATGGCCACATCCATGGTCATGGCGTTCTCGAAAGCCTTCTTGGTGGCGATGGAACGCGGCAGCACGGAATCGTCGTCATCGTCGTAATACTGCTTGGCGATCTTGACGACCTGCTCGGCGGCGCGCTTGAACAGGTCCTTGCGGTAGGAATGGGAGGCCAGAATGGTGCCGTTGCCCGGCAGAGCCAGACCGATGGCCTCGGTCAGGCAGTTCATGGAGTTGGCGGTGAACATGCCGGCGCAGGAACCGCAGGTCGGGCAGACGGTCTTCTCGTAGGCGAGCAGATCCTCTTCGTTCAGATTGTCATCGGCGGAGGCGTACATCACGTCGATCAGATCGGTGTTCTTCTTCACGGTGCCGTCGGGCAGCACGGTGGTGCCGGCCTCCATCGGACCGCCGGAAACGAACACGGTCGGAATGTTGAGTCGCAGCGCGGCCATCAGCATGCCCGGCACGACCTTGTCGCAGTTCGGGATGCAGATCAGCGCGTCGGCGCAGTGCGCGTTCACCTGATATTCCACGGTATCGGCGATGATGTCGCGGCTCGGCAGGGAATACAGCATGCCGGTGTGGCCCATGGCGATGCCGTCATCAACGGCCATCGTGTTGAACTCGCGCGGAATGCCGCCGGCTTCCTTGATGGCATCGGAAATCAGACGGCCCACTTTGTTCAGGTGCACATGTCCCGGCAGGAACTCGTCGAAGGAATTGGCGATGGCGATGATCGGCTTGCCGAAATCCTTGCCATCCACACCGGCGGCGCGGTAGAGGCGCGAGCGCCCGCGAATACTCGTCCATTCATTAGTTTTGCAGATCGCATTTCCATGCCTCCTATTGTGCTGGCTAAACGGGACACGTGTTTTGTCAAGAGTCACTATGTGGAAATTTTCGGAAACCCGTGTGATTCCCTTACAGGTTGGATAACTACGCTGGCGGAGAAGGCCTGTGGGAGAGGCAAGGTCGAGGTCCAGTGGATTGCCTATACTAATGATTTTGGAAAAGAAGCTTTTGGCTTATCTGATGATTTGGAGATAATCACTATGGCATTCGGCACTGAGCCAACCCCGACCGGTCTTGCGGATCCGCCGATCGACGATTTGATGGAGCATGCGGACTCCAAGTACGCTCTGGCCATTTTCGCGGCCAAGCGTGCCCGCCAGATCAATTCCTATTTCACCCAGCTCAATGAGGGTCTGCTGCAGAACGTCGGCCCGCTGGTGGAATACCAGAATCAGGAGAAGCCGCTGTCCATCGCGTTCCGCGAGATCAACAGTGGTCTGCTTGAGGAAACCCTTGGTGAGGACGATCTGACCGAAGGCAACTGATCTACACGGTTCCCATAGAGGGACTGGCATCATTTTTCATTCGCCCCGATACCTGAGCGGTGCGCTTTGAATAGTCAACAATTAACTATTGATTGCGTCTGTGAAGGACGGGGCGTTTTTCGTGGGCGATCACAGGATGCGAACGGTTGGGTGTTCGCGAAAGGAGCAGCCGTATGGCTGAATTGAAGTTGATTTCCGCCGAGTCGGTGACGGAGGGCCATCCGGATAAGGTCTGCGACCAGATTTCCGATGCGATTCTCGACGATATGCTCGCGCAGGATCCGCATTCCCATGTCGCCGTGGAGACCTGCGCCACGGTCGGACAGTTCTTCGTGTTCGGTGAGGTGACCAGCGAAGGCTATTCCGACATCCAGAACATCGTGCGCTCCGTGGTGCGCAATATCGGCTACACCAGCTCCCGCGTGGGACTTGACGCCGATTCCTGCGGTGTGACGGTGTCGCTTACCGAGCAAAGTCCGGAAATCAACCAGGGCGTTGCCCGGTTGAGTGGCGAGGAGGAGTCGAAGGCGTCCCGTGAACAGCGGTATGAGGCGCAAGGCGCGGGCGACCAAGGCGTGATGTTCGGCTATGCGTGCGACGAGACCGACGTGCTTATGCCGTTGCCGATTCATCTGGCGCACCGTCTGGCGTATCGTCTCGCCGAAGTGCGCAAGAGCGGCGAGGTGCCGCATCTTCGTCCGGATGGCAAGACGCAGGTGACCATCGAATACGACGACGATGACCATCCCGTGCGTCTCGACACCGTGCTGGTCTCCACCCAGCACGACCCGGAAGTGGACCAGGCATGGCTTAAGGAACAGCTCACCGAACATGTGATCCGTCCGGTGCTGGATGACGTGCTCGCCGACCGTGTGGCCCACGACGAATACCGCGTGCTGGTGAATCCGACCGGCTCGTTCATCCTCGGCGGTCCGGCAGCCGACGCCGGTCTGACCGGCCGCAAGATCATCGTCGACACCTACGGCGGCGCTGCCCACCATGGCGGCGGCGCGTTCTCCGGCAAGGATCCGAGCAAGGTGGATCGTTCCGCGGCCTATGCGGCACGCTGGGTGGCCAAGAACATCGTGGCCGCCGGCCTTGCCCACAAGGTCGAGGTGCAGGTCGCCTACGCCATCGGCGTGGCCGATCCGGTGTCCATCAACGTGGAGACCTACGGCACCGAGATCGGTGCGACCCGCGAGCAGATCCAGCAGGCGGTGCGCAAGGTGTTCGACCTGCGTCCCGCCGCCATCATCGACGAGCTTGACCTGAAGCGTCCGATCTACTCCAAGACCGCGGCCTACGGCCATTTCGGTCGCGAGGATGCCGACTTCACTTGGGAAGCCACCAACATGGTCGACGAACTCAAGGAGGCCATCAAGGCTTGAAAACGCGGCCGACGTCCTACGATGAAACAGGCGTCGGCGCATGCGTTACCCTTGCATTATGACCAATGAGGATGCCGAGCAGCTGGCGCTTGACGGGCTTGCCCCGCGCAAAGCGGCGCAAACGCGCGCCCGCCGTCAAAACGCCAGCCGCCGAACCATCCCATAGCCAAGTGG
>ENA-OQMZ01000026-OQMZ01000026.1-human-gut-metagenome-genome-assembly--contig:-NODE-26-length-51559-cov-5.880522_pt1 | contig 51559 bp, 48 predicted proteins | sample MGYA00242621_ERZ504862 | MGnify/ENA primary metagenome ERZ504862 (study PRJEB26092, sample SAMD00036393) | human gut metagenome | host: Homo sapiens | study: EMG produced TPA metagenomics assembly of...
CTACACCATAGCCGCTCTCATCAATAACTTTGTACTGATCATCACCGACTCTTCCCAGTGCTTTCCTTCGATACCGAGCATAGCCAGATCGTAAACATCCGGGTTGGTGTAGAATTCATTTAATACCATCATGGCTCTTCTCTTTGTTTTTACTGTTTGCGTTGATGGCAACACCGTTGTTGATGTAAGAGTTTACTTTTTTCGACAGGTTTTTGTTCGGGTCTACCATCGTTACATTCCAATCCGGATGTTCCTCATTTGCCTGTTTTCCGTAGGTAAGACAGGTTCCGAGATTCCAGCTCATGCTTGCTGTTCTTCCGGTCAGAAGTCCGGTCTGTCTCTCATCGCTGCTGTTTAATACGTCGCTGGACCATGCTCCGGCGTCTACCAGGTCTTTCATCTCCTGGCAGTACTCACGGAACGCATCCCATTCACCGATGTACTGGAATTCAAGATCTTTCGGATCCTGGGTATGATACAGAATCAGCTCGCCGCCCTTCGGTGCTCCGCCCGTTGTGGAGTAGCCCTGGGACTGGAAGAATGGATACCACGGTCCGCCCTGACTTGCATAGATACCGTCTGCTGCACATGCTTTGTAGAACTTCATCAGGTCATCCCAGGATGTAATATCATCCATACCGTATTTTTCCATCAGGTCACCGCGCACTGCCAGAACTTCCTGACCAAACTCGTTGGCATAGTTCGGAACCATGTAGATTTGTCCGTCAATCTTTGCCTGCTCCCATGCCATTTCCGGAACAACCTCCCAGATATCCGGTGCATACGTTTTGATAAAGTCCTCAGAAAGCGGTGCAAATCCGCCGAGGGAAACGGTCTGCTCGTAATGGCACCAGCTCGATGCGGTAAAGATCAGGTCAAAATCTTCCTGTGAGGAGAACAGCAGGGAATATTTCGTGTCATGCTCGCCCCAGGAAAGGAATTCTACGTTCAGAGAGCAGTTCAGCTTCTCTTCCAGAATCTCATTGATTTTGGCGTAAACCTCATCAAAATCCGGGGTACGGTCGCCGATCAGATACATCGTCAGATCGACATGCTCCGAAGTGTCTGCATTCAGGTTGTCTCCCGATGTGCCGGAAGCTGCGGAGCTGCTTTTGCTGTCGCCCGTGCTTCCCTTTCCGTTGCCGGAACCGCATCCTGCCAGCATGCCGGCTGCCATTGCGGATGCAAGTAATACAGATACCAGTTTTTTTGTGCTCTTTTTCATAAAGAACCTCCTTCATAAATATAATGTGTAATTCAAGCGGATATTCGCAATCCGCTTTGCTACTTGCTCATAACCGAATAACTGCTCCGCAGTTTATCAGAAGGAGCTTGCACTCCTCCTGATACAAGCAAGTCCCCACCCACCTGCTTATTGCTTTTCGCAATGGAAACAGGGGACTTACTTGATTCAGTTAAATTAACATGATTTGTATCAGCCTTTGACTGCTCCGATTGTGATACCCTGTACAAAATATTTCTGTACCAGCGGATATGCCAGAACGATCGGGCCGGTTACTACAATGGTAAGTGCCATTTTCAGGGACTGGGTCGGCAATGAGATTGCGCTGACGGCAGAGCCTGCGGCGTTGTTTGCAAGAAGCTTTTTATATGCCTCGATATCATTAACCTGCTGATACAGGAAATACTGCAGCGGATACTTGTTCGTGTCTTTGATATACAGCATCGCATTGTACCAGTCATTCCAATAAGCCAGTGCAATGAAGAGGCCCACGGTAGCAAGTGCCGGTTTGATCAGCGGCATTACAATCCGGAACAGAATACGGAACTCGCCGCAGCCATCAATCTTGGCCGCTTCAATCAGAGAATCCGGAAGTCCCACGATGTAACTCTTCATGATCAGAAGGTTGTATACGCTGAACAGCAGCGGAAGGAGCAGTGCAAGGTAGCTGTCCCGCAGATTCAGGGTCTGTGTCATCAGTACGTAGTACGGAACAAGACCGCCGGAAAACAAAGTGGTAAAGTAGAAGAAAAACGAAAACTGATTTCTCCACTCAAACTCCTTGCGTGACAGTACATAAGCTGTCATAGTCTGCAGCAGCAGACCAAGTACCGTTCCGACGATGGTCAGACCGATGGTCGTGCCGTATGCGCGGAAGACAACCATAGGATCTTTAAATACGGTTTTGTATGCCTCCAGGCTGAAATCCTGCGGCAGAAGGCTGAAACCGTTCTGGATAATGGCCGATTCCGAAGAAAACGAGCCGGATACGATCATGATGAAAGGAACGAGGCAGACCAGCGCGATGATTCCGCAGAATCCGTACGCGATGATATCAAGTGCAACCGCATCTTTTCCTCTTTTGATTTTACTTGTATGACTGGAAGATCCCACTTTTCATCCCTCCTAGAATAAGGTGTAGTCTTTATCATAAAGACCAACCAGTTTGTTTACGATTACGACAGTGATAAAGCACAGTACCGACTGATACAGACCAACAGCTGCGGACATTCCGAAGTCGTTGCTGCTGATTAAGGCACGGAACGTCAGGGTATCAATTACATCGGTGTAGTTGTACAGAAGACCGTTACTTCCAACCAAGTTGTAGAACATATCAAAGTTTCCTTTGAAGATGCCTCCGACGGATAGCAGAAGCAGGATGATTGTGGTCGGCATGATCATCGGGATTGTTACTTTGAAAATTCGCTGGAACACGTTTGCTCCGTCGATGCGGGCTGCTTCATAAATCGAAGTGTCAATTCCCATAATTGCTGCCAGGTACATAACAGAACCGTATCCGATTCCCTTCCATACATTAAAGAAGACAAGGATAAACGGCCATGCCTTTGGTGTCGTGTAAAACTTGATTGGTGTTCCACCGAAGGTTTCAATCAGTCGGTTCAGAAAACCGTAGTCGGAACTGAAAATATTGAATGCCATAACTCCTACGATAACCCAGGAAATGAAATACGGCAGAAACATCAGCGACTGTGTGATCTTACGGTAATGTTTGTTGCGGATCTCGGTCAGAAGCACGGCAACGGCAATCTGCATCGTCGTGTTGATCACAATAAATGCCAGATTATACAGCACGGTATTTCTGGTAACGAGTCCGGCCTGTCCTGATTTAAAGAAGAACTTGAAGTTATCAAATCCGTTCCACGGGCTTCCCCAGATACCTCCTGCGTAGGAGTATTTTTTGAATGCCATTACAATTCCTGTCATCGGGTAGTAGGAAAAAATCAGGGTATAAATTACTGCCGGTGCAAGCATCAGAAGAAATACCCGGTACTTGTAGAGCTTTTTGCAAAACCCTTTCCAACCATTCTTTTTCATCTTCTCATTCCTTTTCTTGTTTGCGCAACTTTTTGTTGCTCAACTCTTTATTTTTCTTTGTGCCATTATCATATCATTTCGGCATATTGTTTACAATTCGCAGTTTTTATAAGATTATTTCTTGTCGAAATATACTGTTTTACTATTTTTTGTGCAAAACGCGCAACTTTAGCGTTTTACCTTGTTGCGCATTGATTTTTCCATTACCGTTTGCGATTTTCACGTTCTCTTTTGATATTCCGTATTTTTTCTTGTGTATTCTGCCAAATATTCTGCAAAATAACTTCCTCAATTCCGAAAATCCCGTTGTAAGAAAAGAAAAAGTGCGCAACGTTTCGCATTTTCGTTGCGCACTTTCTGGTTTCTATTCACTTTTTCCCTGTTTCTGCCTTATTTCGCAGCAATGACATCCTGCATGTCATACATGCCAGCCGGTTTTCCAGCCAGGAATTTTGCAGCCTCTACAGCTCCTTTTCCGAAAACTCCTTTGGAATATGCTCTGTGGGACAGGGTAACAACCTCGTCCGGGCCTGCGAAGATGACGTCGTGGTCGCCGACGATGGTGCCGCCGCGTACAGCAGAGATTCCGATTTCTTTCGGGTCACGCTGCTCGTGGCGCTGGCTTCTGTCGTATACGTAGTGGTACTGGTTGTCCATTGCCGCGTTCAGGCTGTCTGCCAGGGCGATGGCGGTTCCGCTTGGAGCGTCGCATTTCAGTTTGTGGTGTTTCTCCACGATCTCCATATCAAAGCCTGCTTCGGCAAGCACTTTTGCAGCTGCCTGTACCAGTTTCATCAGCGTATTCACACCAAGGGACATATTTGCAGAGCGGAGAACCGGGATTTCTTTGCTGGTCTCCTGCACTTTTTTGAGCTGATCCTCGGTGAGGCCTGTGGTGCAGAGGACGAGTGGAAGTTTTTTCTCCTTGCAGGCATCGAGCAGTGCGTCGGCTGCCTTGTAGGAAGAAAAGTCAACGACTACGTCTGCCGGAACATCGCATTCTGCCAGGCTTTTGAATACCGGATAATCGTTCTGGCCGTTGTCGTTCATATCGATTCCGGCTATGATTTCTGCATTTGCATCTTCTTTTACCAGGCCGGTGATGACCTGTCCCATATGGCCGTTGCAGCCATGCATAATAATTTTAACCATTGTCTTTTTCCTTCTTTACTTCGTGTATTCTTAACTTAAGCCAGTTTGATTCCAAAATCTTTCATAGCCTTTGCCAGGCGCTCCTGGTTCTGCGGCTCCATCTCGGTCAGCGGCAGACGAAGCGGTCCAACCTCTTTGCCCATCAGGTTCAGCGCTGCTTTTACCGGAATCGGGTTTACTTCGCAGAACAGCGCATCGATGAGCGGCAGTGCTCTCAGCTGGATTTCTCTGGATCCGGCCACATCGCCGTCGAGGAATTTCTGTACCATGTCGTGGGTCTCACGCGGTGCTACGTTGGAAAGAACGGAGATTACACCGCTTCCGCCAAGGGAAAGGATCGGCACAACCTGATCGTCGTTTCCGGAGTACAGATCGATCTTTCCATCGGTCAGCTGCATAATTTTTGCGACCTGGGAAATGTTTCCGGAAGCCTCTTTGACTGCAACGATATTCTCAACGTTGTTGAACAGATAGACGATCGTTTCCGGTGCAATGTTTACGCCGGTTCTGCCCTGAATGTTGTAAAGGATGACCGGCACTTTGACGCTGTCTGCGATTGCGGTAAAGTGTGCAATCAGGCCCTTCTGTGTTGCTTTATTGTAATACGGAGAAACGAGAAGAAGTCCGTCCACGCCGTATTTTTCTGCTTCCTGAGACAGATAAATTGCTGTCTCCGTGCTGTTGGAGCCGGTTCCTGCAATTACCGGGATTCTGTGATTTACTTTTTCCACGGTATATTTGATGGCATCCAGATGCTCCTCATGGGACAGGGTCGAAGCCTCACCGGTGGTTCCGCAGATAACGATGGCGTCGGTTCCGCCGGCGATCTGCTCCTCAATCAGTTCTCCGAGTTTTTCGTAATTCACTTCCTGTGTTTCGGTCATCGGTGTGATAATTGCAACAGCTGCACCTTTAAAAATAGACATTCTCTTTTCCTCCTGTATGTTGTGTCAGATAAAACCATAAGAAATCAGTCGCCGGAGCTTATCTCCCACGGAAAATTTCACTTTCCGTTTAAAAAAGAGGCGCCTCATCCCAGATAAGATCGCCTCCAAATTCACACATACGCAGTATCTATGATCAGATAGCTCTCCATCTCTCGATGACAGTCGCAGATTTTTTCAACCTGCGCCCAGGAGCATACCGGTTCAGCGCCGGATGTCCTTCGGCATTCTTCCCTTTTCCTCTTCTTCTTTTGCTGCTGAGGCATCCGAAAAGGTACTCTTGAAGTAATGCGACCTCTATCCACTTCAGTTCTGCTTTTACTATAGCATCATTAAATTTTCTTGTCAACAGCGGATCGCGCTTTAACTCTCACTATATTCCAGCTTGCTCACCGAAACCTCATATGCAGTCCGCTTTTCCATTTCCGTCTCGCTCAGCCGCTTCATATATTCCCGGCTCTGGATCCGTCCCCAGATGAGAACGTGGCCGCCCACGGCAAACGCAGAGGCATACCGCGCATTCCGTCCCCAGCAGATGCACGGGATATAATCTGATTTTCCATACGGACGGTTAACCGCGATCAGAAGGTCGGCGATCTCTCTTCCCAGAGGTGTTTTCCGGTAGACCGGCGGTTTACATATGTATCCATCGAGGTAAATCTGGTTGGATTTGACGGAATCGTCCTCTTCCTCCACGAAGCTTAATTCCCGCGCAAATACGGAGAGTACCAGACGGTTCTTCTTCTCCTCGTGGCGGTTGTAGGACCGGAACTGACCGCTGATGCAGATCCACTCACCCTGGTAATCCTGTGATACGTCCACCAGCCGCTCGGAGACCATCACCGGAATGATGTCCTGCGATTCACTCAACCGCTTGACCATCACATCGACGAGGTAAAAGCCCTCTCCGAATACCTGATGGCTGAATGTAAACGGGGAGACAATCTCTCCCATGATAACCACCTGATTGTTTTCAATCATCTTGTCTGCCATAATGAAAATCCCCTTCCTTTGTCTTTTCTTTCTGAATATTGATTTCTGATCGGTACTTTGCTGATCTATAATCCTAATGTATGAACCACATTTCTTTTTCAGAACCACTTTTTTCCAGATTTTTTTATTTCTATTCAAATCAGCATTCTGCCCAATTTTTTGTATATGTTTCTGTAAAAACCGCACCACATGCTTCGTATTTTCTACCATTGCAATACAAAAAATGTCACATCTTCCTGTTTTTTTTCTCTGTTCTGTGCTATAATAGTTCAGATAGGCAGGCATCCAGCAGAGACAAAACGGCAAGGCACCTGCCTTTGTGCTGTGATAAACATTCCCGGCCGGCTTGAAATTTTGAAAAATTGAACCCGGCAGGGTCAACCCATAGGAAGAGGAATGAAGAAATGAAAACAACGAGAGAAGATGTAAGAAACGTTGCCATCATCGCCCATGTCGATCATGGTAAAACTACACTGGTAGACGAGCTTCTGAAACAGAGCGGCGTTTTCCGTGCCAATCAGGAGGTTCAGGAACGTGTCATGGACTCGAACGATATCGAGCGTGAGCGTGGAATCACCATTCTTTCCAAAAATACAGCAGTTTACTACAAAGGAACGAAAATCAACATCATCGACACCCCAGGCCATGCGGACTTCGGCGGCGAGGTTGAGCGAGTTCTGAAAATGGTAGACGGCGTTATTCTGGTTGTAGACGCATTCGAGGGCGCTATGCCGCAGACCAAATTCGTGCTGAAAAAAGCACTCGAGCTGGATCTGTCCGTTATCGTCTGCATCAACAAGATCGACCGCCCGGAAGCACGCCCGGATGAAGTTATCGACGAAGTGCTCGAGCTTCTGATGGACCTCGATGCATCTGACGAACAGCTTGACTGTCCGTTTCTGTACGCATCCGCAAAGATGGGTCATGCGGTACTCGATCTTAACGATACCCCGAAGGATATGACTCCTCTGTTCGAGACCTCCTGAAATACATCCCGGCTCCGACCGGCGATCCGGAAGCTGGCACACAGCTTCTGATCAGTACCATCGACTACAACGAATACGTTGGACGTATCGGTGTCGGCAAAGTTGAAAACGGAACGATCCGCGTGAACCAGGACGTTATGCTGGTCAACCACCACGATCTGACCAAGAAGAAAAAAGTAAAGGTCAGCAAACTGTATGAATTTGACGGACTGAAAAAAGTAGAGGTTACTGAGGCAGGCATCGGTTCTATCGTTGCTGTTTCCGGTATCCCGGATATCCACATCGGAGATACTCTCTGCGGCGATCTGGACAACCCGGTTTCCATCCCGTTCCAGAAAATCTCCGAGCCGACCATTTCCATGAACTTCATCGTAAACGACAGCCCGCTGGCAGGTAAAGAAGGTAAATACGTTACCTCCCGCCACCTGCGCGACCGTCTGATGCGTGAGCTGAACACCGACGTTTCTCTCCGCGTCGAGGAGACTGATTCCGCAGACTGCTTCAAGGTTTCCGGCCGTGGTGAGCTGCATCTGTCCGTCCTGATCGAAAACATGCGCCGTGAGGGATATGAGTTTGCAGTAAGTAAGGCAGAGGTTATCTACAAAGAGGACGAGCGCGGACGCAAACTCGAGCCAATGGAAATCGCCTACGTTGACGTTCCGGATGAGTTCTCCGGTACTGTCATCCAGCTCTTAAGTGAGCGTAAAGGCGAGCTTCACGGCATGAGCCGCGCAAGCGATGGTTCCACCCGTCTGGAGTTTGAGATCCCGGCACGAGGCCTGATCGGATTCCGCGGAATTTTCATGACCTCCACCAAAGGTACTGGTATCCTGAACACCGAGTTTGAAGATTACGCACCATACAAGGGCGACATCGAATACCGCAAGCAGGGTTCCCTGATCGCATTCGAGGCCGGTGAATCCGTTACCTACGGTCTGTATTCCGCACAGGAGCGCGGTACTCTGTTCATCGGACCTGGCGAGAAAGTTTATGCTGGTATGGTCATCGGCCAGAACGGTAAGGCCGAGGATATCGAGCTGAACGTCTGCAAGACGAAACACCTCACCAACACCCGTACTTCTTCCTCCGACGAGGCTCTGCGTCTGACCCCGCCGAGAATCCTTTCTCTGGAGCAGGCTCTGGACTTCATCGACAAGGACGAGCTTCTTGAGGTTACTCCGGTTTCCTTACGTATCCGTAAGAAAGAGCTGGATTCCAGACTTCGTAAGAGAGCGGCAATGAAATAAATTTTCATAAAATGACATAAGAACGCCGTTCACTCTTGATTTGAGAGTAAACCGGCGGTTCTTTGTCGTTTTTCCATTCTGTTTTCTATTCGTTTGTCGTTCCGCCATGGAAGCCGTAATACGTCTCTCCCGCTGCAAGATCCACGCCGTTTGCCGCTGCAAGAGTATGAATCGTGACAAGCTCATACCCGCGGTTGATCAGCTCCGGCACGATCGTTGCACACGATTCTACGGTCGTCTCGTGGATATCATGCATCAGGATAATGTCTCCCGGGCTTACACTGTCGAGAACGGCGCTGATGTTTGCCTGTACATTTTTCGTCTGCCAGTCCAGGGTATCGACATCCCACATGATGCTCGGGCGGCCGATAGATGCGAGCAGTTCATCGGTGCTGTTTCCATACGGGAAACGGATGACAGTTGCACCCTGTCCGTTGTTGTACTGGGCGATCAGATCATCCGTCATCTGGAACTGGGCAAGGCCGTCGTCGAGCTCAGTTCTTTCATATTCGGATGCGCATAGGAATGGTTTCCAAGCTCACAGCCGATTGCCGCCATACGCGGGATCACATCTGCACCGTATTTTTCCACATTGCTGCCGAGCATAAAGAACGTCGCCTGTGCCCCGTACTGCTCCAGCGTATCGAGAAGCGTGCTGGTATAGACGTCTGGGCCGTCATCAAAGGTCAGGGCTACCATCATCGAGCCGTTGCGGTCTGGCTGGTAAACACCCTGGTCATCAAAATAACAGCCTTTTCCGCCGATCGGTTTCCAACCGGTCGCCATGTAACCATTGGAATCAAAATGGTACTGGTTTCCGTCGATATCTGCCCAGCCGTTGACGTAGTACGTTGTGGCATCCGTTGCGTACCACCAGCCCGACGAGCTGTACTGCCATCCCGGCGTCTCATTCGGCGGCGTGGTCTCCGCAAGCTTCTTAATTCCCGCATTTCCCGATCCGTCCTCCGCCTCCGGCGCCGTCTCGCTCACCGTCTTTGCGGCTGTGTCATTACTCAGTACAATTCCTTTTTTCGCAAGCTGCGCTCCCGCAAATTTCCAGATAAGCGCAAGAAAAAGAAGGCCGATTACCACACACAGGGAAATCCTTGATACTTTCTGCATCATCTGTCTGCGGCGCATCTGCTTTCTTCTCTGTTTCAATGATTTTCTTTCCATATGATCTGTTTATACTCCATCGTCCCGCCCCTTTGCGGAACTTTCTTCCATCGTAACACAAACGTTTTTCGACATTTTTCTACTTACTATCATAACGTGATCTGACCTAAGATGCAAGGCACAAATTCTTACATTTTTCCACTTCTGGTAAATTAATGTTTATCGTTTCTTAACATCTTGTCACAAAAAAAGAGTGACTCTGCACCCATGGTAAAAGCGGATACAAAATCACTCTTTGTCACTCTCTTTTAAAAAACCTGGTTTCTTTCTGGTGCTTTGCCACCAAATCACAGGTCTTCCACCTGTCCAGCCTGATTATCCTCTCTGCTTAAGAGTAACTGCAAAGTTTTAACGTTGCCAGAACAACGGAAGCAAACACCTTATGCCTCATGTCCTATTTTAGTCAGGAAATCGCTGCCCATCACCCATTTTTCGTTTTCCAGCGTCACAACGGACTCGAGTTTCCAGGTGACGGTCTCTATTTTGGTTTTGCGGAAGAAATGGAGGAAACGGGTTCGTCGCTCGATCGCAGCGGTCACGTTGGTTTCGATCTTCATCTGGTTGGATTCGTTGGTTACGGTTGTGGAGACGCTGCTCACGGTGATGCTGGTGATTCCGGTGTTGGTGTCGCTGTTCAGGTAGGCATCGCAGAGCTGCTGGTACTGTTCTTTGGCGGTTTTCTGTACGGCGGTGTCGGCGGAAAATTCATTTTTGATGGTGCTGAAGGATTTTCCGGCGGCTGCGGCTGTGAATACCTTGTCCAGGGACTCTTCTGCGCGGTCGGCGATGGTTTTGCCGGTGGAATCGTTGAGTTTTAAATCCGGCAGGAATTCCATGCTGCTGTTGTCCTGCACGAGGACGATCTCGCGGTATGGGTCTTTCTGTTTTTCGGTCAGTTCAATGGTGTGCCCGCCGAGGAAGAGATACGGGATTTTGTAGATGCTGACGTTATCTGCCGTCTCTTTTAAATACTTTTTCCCGACCTGCACGCCGTCCAGATAGAACGAGGCATCCGCCGGGACGGTGATTTCGACATCCGTCACGCAGCTGTCTTTCGGCACAACGTACCACTCTTTGAAGTTCCATTTTACGGTATCCCCGGCGGCGATCTCCAATGTTTCTTCCTGCGAGTCGCTCATGCCTTTTAACGTGTACCGCACAGTATAAATCCTGTTTTCCCCGGTCTCAAGATTCTGTTTTCTGCGCATGAAAAAGCTCTTGATCTCCGGTGTTTCCTGCCCGTCAGTGCCGTCCTGTTTTGCTTTCCAGGTCATTGCATTGACGTAGTTCTTCCGCGACAGAAACGTGCTGTCTGGGAACTGGCATACATCGTACGCGCTGTTCCAGTCTCCTGCCAGGCATGCTTCCACGTAATTCCGTCCTGCCGCCTGCGGCGCATACAGATACGCGCCTGCCATAAAAAATACGGCGCACAGAATCAGAAACAGACTGAGATTCACGATCAGAATCCGCAGACTCATCGGCAGATCACGAAATTTTGCCGCCCGTATTTTCACAGAAAGCTCCGTCGTCTCTTCTCCGTCTTTTTCCACATGGCGGAATCTTTTTCCTTTTCTTTTCCACTTCTGGAGCATAGTTTACCTCATCTTTTCCTCTTTATTTGGTAATTATTCAGAGCCATGCGAAATGGAAGAAAAAAATTGCGAATCATGCTTGCATGAATGAGCAGTTTTTTCTGGAATTTCATATGGCGACAAGCCACATCGAGATGCAGCGTAAGCGGAATCGAGATGGGGCTCTGAATAATTACCTTGTTTCTTTCACCGCATACGTATGCACCGGTCGCTCTTCTGGCTGTATGCCTCTCCCTCGGAATAATACTCCTGCGACGTCGTGGAAAAACGCGTAATCGTCTCTTTCACACGCTCCCCCGTCGTTCCCTGATGAAGAAACAGCCCCACGATCATCAGAATCGCAAACACATTCAGAATCAGTACCGCCGCATTTGCCACGATGCCAGGTAATTTTTTTATCCACATAGGCTTCCCTCTTTTCTGTCTCCATTGTAACAAAATGCTCCCGAAAATACAAGGAAAGCAGAGACCCCGGCGAACCGGGAATTCTCTGCTTTCCACAAATGACATATTTATTTTTTAACCGGAAAGGGTTTACTCCTCGGTATCATCCTTTGACGGAATCATTTCCTCAAAGTCGAAGTCAAGCATCGGCTCTTCCTCTTCAGCTGACGGTTCTTCAACCGGAGCTTCTGCTGCCGGAATTTCGTCCTCAAGATCTTCGGTCAGAATCAGATCCTCGTCCTCTTCTTCCTCGATCATGCTGTCGGTATTCAGATGAATGTTGCTGTAGCACTTCATACCGGTACCGGCCGGGATCGGTTTACCGATGATAACGTTCTCTTTCAGGCCTACCAGATGGTCAACCTTACCCTTGATAGCAGCGTCGGTCAGAACCTTGGTGGTCTCCTGGAAGGATGCTGCGGACAGGAAGGAATCGGATGCCAGGGATGCTTTGGTGATACCAAGCAGTACCTGTTTTCCTTCTGCCGGCTCTTTGCCTTCTGCGATCAGAGCTTTGTTGGTCTCGTCGTAATCCAGGAAGTCTACCATGTCGCCCGGAAGGAATTCGGTATCTCCGTTTTCCTCGATGCGGATCTTCTTCAGCATCTGGCGAACGATAACCTCGATATGCTTATCGTTGATTTCTACACCCTGCAGACGGTAAACTCTCTGTACCTCGCGGATCATGTAATCCTGAACGGCACGTACACCTTTGATCTTCAGGATATCATGCGGGTTGACAGAACCTTCGGTCAGCTCGTCTCCGGCTTCCAGAACAGTTCCGTCTGCGATCTTAATACGGGATCCGTAAGGGATCAGGTATGTCTTGGATACGCCGTCTTCCGGATTGGTAACAACGATTTCGCGTTTCTTCTTGGTGTCTTTGATCTGTGCAACACCGGCGATTTCGGTGATGATGGCAAGTCCTTTCGGCTTTCTTGCCTCGAAAAGCTCCTCGACACGAGGAAGACCCTGTGTGATATCTCCACCGGCAACACCACCGGTATGGAAGGTACGCATGGTCAGCTGTGTACCAGGCTCACCGATCGACTGTGCTGCGATAATTCCGACAGACTCACCAACCTGTACTGCCTCGCCGGTTGCCATGTTGGCACCATAGCATTTTGCGCAGATTCCGTTACCGGAACGGCAGGTAAGAATGGTACGGATTTTTACTTTCGTATAATGCTCACCGTTCTCGTTGATGCCGTCTTTGATGACACGGGCAGCACGTTTCGGGGTGATCATATGGTTTGCTTTTACAATGACGTTGCCGTCCTTGTCTTTGATCGTCTCGCAGGAGAAACGGCCTGTGATACGATCCTGCAGACTCTCGATCTGCTCTTTTCCGTCTGTGAACTCGCTGACCCACATACCCGGAATTTCGTCCTTGCCCTCGGCACAGTCGATTTCACGGATGATCAGGTCCTGAGAAACGTCTACCAGACGACGGGTCAGGTAACCAGAGTCGGCGGTACGAAGCGCGGTATCGGACATACCTTTTCGTGCTCCATGTGCGGACATGAAGTATTCCAGTACCTGAAGACCTTCACGGAAGTTTGACTTGATCGGCAGCTCGATGGTGTGTCCGGTTGTATCGGCCATCAGTCCTCGCATACCGGCCAGCTGTTTGATCTGCTTATCGGAACCACGGCTCCGGAGTCAGCCATCATGAAGATGTTATTGTATTTATCCAGTCCGTCGAGCAGTGCTTTTGTCAGCGCATCGTCGGTCTTCTTCCAGGTATCTACAACCTCTTTGTAACGCTCTTCGTCTGTAATCAGACCACGTTTGAAGTTTCTTGTAATCTTGTCTACCGTTGCCTGTGCTTCGGCGAGCATCTCCGGCTTCTGCGGCGGCACGGTCATATCGGAAATGGATACGGTCATGGCTGCACGGGTGGAGTATTTATATCCGGTTGCTTGATATAGTCCAGAACCTCTGCGGTTTTGGTAGCTCCGTGTGTATTGATGACTTTTTCCAGAATCTGTTTCAGCTGTTTCTTTGCAACGAGGAAATCAACCTCAAGCGCAAGCTCGTTACCCGGAACCGTACGGTCTACGTATCCCAGATCCTGCGCAGAATCTCATTGAAGAGGAATCTTCCGAGTGTGGAGCTTACGTTCTGCTGCATTACAGTACCATCTTCCATCTCTTTTTCGCAGCGGATGGTAATCTTGGTCTGCAGGGTAATGTATCCGTTCTCGTATGCCAGGATGGCTTCGTTCATATCGCGGAAGAAGCTTCCTTCGCCCTTCTCGCCCGGACGCTCCTGTGTCAGATAGTAGATACCAAGAACCATATCCTGGGAAGGAACGGCTACCGGACCACCATCGGACGGTTTCAGCAGGTTGTTCGGAGAAAGAAGCATGAAACGGCACTCTGCCTGCGCTTCTACAGACAGCGGCAGATGGACAGCCATCTGGTCACCGTCGAAGTCGGCGTTGAATGCGGTACAAACCAGCGGGTGCAGCTTAATCGCTTTACCTTCTACCAGAATCGGCTCGAACGCCTGGATACCCAGACGATGCAGGGTAGGGGCACGGTTCAGCATAACCGGATGCTCTTTGATGACGTCCTCGAGAACGTCCCATACCTGCGGCTCGAGTTTCTCGACCATTTTCTTTGCATTTTTGATGTTATGTGCAGTGCCGTTGGAAACCAGCTCTTTCATAACGAACGGTTTAAACAGCTCGATTGCCATTTCTTTCGGCAGACCGCACTGGTAAATCTTCAGTTCCGGTCCTACGACGATAACAGAACGGCCGGAGTAGTCAACACGTTTACCAAGAAGGTTCTGACGGAAACGGCCGGATTTACCTTTCAGCATGTCGGACAGAGATTTCAGAGGACGGTTTCCAGGACCGGTTACCGGACGGCCGCGGCGGCCGTTGTCGATCAGGCATCAACTGCCTCCTGGAGCATACGTTTCTCGTTGCGCACGATGATATCCGGTGCACCGAGCTCCAGCAGTCTCTTCAGACGGTTGTTACGGTTGATGATACGGCGATACAGATCATTCAGGTCGGATGTTGCAAAACGTCCTCCGTCAAGCTGTACCATAGGACGCAGATCCGGCGGAATAACCGGAACCGCATCAAGAATCATCCACTCCGGACGGTTTCCGGACTCACGGAATGCCTCAACAACCTCAAGTCTCTTGATGATGCGGGCTCTCTTCTGTCCGGTAGAATCTTTAAGACCTGCCTTTAATTCAGCAGACTCTTTTTCCAGATCGATTGCCATCAGAAGCTCTTTGATGGATTCCGCACCCATACCTGCACGGAAGCTGTTTCCGAACTCCTCTCTGGCATCCTGGTATTCTTTCTCGGTCAGAACCTGTTTGTACTGTAATTTGGTATCGCCTGCATCAAGAACGATGTAGTTTGCGAAATACAGAACCTTTTCCAGAGTTCTCGGAGACAGATCCAGGATCAGTCCCATACGGGACGGAATTCCTTTGAAATACCAGATGTGGGATACCGGAGCTGCCAGCTCAATGTGTCCCATACGCTCACGGCGCACACTGGATTTTGTTACTTCTACGCCGCATCGGTCGCAGATTACGCCTTTGTAGCGAATTTTCTTATATTTACCGCAATGGCACTCCCAGTCTTTGCTTGGTCCGAAGATTCTTTCACAGAACAGACCGTCTTTTTCCGGTTTCAGCGTTCTGTAGTTGATGGTCTCCGGTTTTTTTACCTCGCCATGGGACCACTCCCGGATTTTCTCCGGGGAGGCAAGTCCTATTTTGATGGCATCAAAGCTCATCTGGTAATTTTCTTTTTTTGCTGTTTCTGGCATTTGATTACCCCTTTCCTCGCAAAGCAAGATCTACAAGTTACATGTCATCATCTGAACTTTCATCCAGATCAAGATAAGAGTCTTCTTCTTCATCCTCTTCCACATCTACCATTTCTTCTCCGTCAAATTCTTTCTTGGAGAATCCATAGTCACCAAATCTCTCGTCCTCTCTGTCAGAGTAACGGTCTCCCTCGATGATGTGGTTCAGGTTGGTATCACCGTAATCAACTGATTCCATAATTTTAACTTCGGTATTGTCATCACGCAGTACGCGGACATCGAGTGCCAGGGACTGCAGCTCTTTCAACAATACTTTGAAGGATTCCGGAATACCAGGCTCCGGAATATTGTCGCCCTTGATGATGGCTTCGTATGTCTTCACACGGCCAACCACATCGTCAGACTTCACAGTCAGGATCTCCTGCAGCGTGTAGGATGCACCGTACGCCTCAAGAGCCCAAACCTCCATCTCTCCGAAACGCTGTCCACCGAACTGAGCTTTACCACCCAGAGGCTGCTGTGTAACGAGGGAGTATGGGCCGGTAGAACGGGCATGAATCTTATCGTCTACCAGGTGATGCAGTTTCAGGTAATGCATGTGTCCGATTGTCGTTCTTCCATCGAACGGCTCACCGGTACGTCCGTCGCGAAGCTGTACCTTACCGTCTCTTGCGATATCAACACCCTTCCACAGTTCTCTGTGATCCAGATGCTCTTCCAGATACTGATATACTTCCGGAAGCAGAATATCTTTATATTTCTCGGAGAATGCATCCCATTCCATGTTTACATAATCGTTTGCCAGTTCCAGGGTATCCTGAATATCTTTCTCGTTTGCGCCGTCGAAAATCGGGGTGGATACGTTAAATCCAGCGCTGCTGCTGCAAGGCTCAGGTGGATCTCCAGCACCTGTCCGATGTTCATACGGGACGGCACACCCAGAGGATTCAGCACGATGTCCAGCGGACGTCCGTTCGGCAGGAACGGCATATCCTCTACCGGAAGTACACGGGAAACGACACCCTTGTTTCCGTGACGACCAGCCATCTTATCGCCGACAGAGATTTTTCTCTTCTGTGCGATGTAGATGCGGACTGCCTGGTTTACTCCAGGAGAAAGTTCGTCGCCGTTTTCACGGGTAAATACTTTGGCGTCCACGATGATACCATACTCACCGTGCGGTACTTTCAGGGAAGTATCACGTACTTCTCTTGCTTTCTCGCCAAAGATGGCACGGAGCAGACGCTCCTCTGCGGTCAGCTCGGTTTCTCCCTTCGGAGTTACTTTTCCGACCAGAATATCACCGGCACGTACCTCTGCACCGATGCGGATGATTCCACGCTCGTCCAGGTCTTTTAAGCTTCATCGCCGACGCCCGGAACGTCTTTTGTGATCTCTTCCGGTCCAAGCTTGGTGTCACGGGCCTCTGCCTCGTACTCCTCGATGTGGATGGAAGTGTAAACATCATCCTGTACCAGACGCTCGCTTAAGAGTACGGCGTCCTCGTAGTTATATCCTTCCCAGGTCATAAATCCGATCAGCGGGTTTTTACCAAGAGCAAGCTCGCCCTGGTAGGTAGACGGACCGTCTGCGATTACTTCGCCGGCCTCTACATGGTCACCTTTAAATACGATCGGTTTCTGGTTGTAGCAGTTGCTCTGGTTGCTTCGCATGAATTGGTCAGATGGTAAACATCTTTTGTTCCGTCATCATTGTTCATGCGGATCTCGTTGGAGCAGGAATAGGAAATGGTTCCTGCTTTTTTTGCAACGACGCAGACACCGGAGTCTACGGCTGCTTTTGCTTCGATACCGGTTCCTACTACAGGAGCATCGGTGATCATCAGCGGTACGGCCTGACGCTGCATGTTGGATCCCATCAGCGCACGGTTCGCATCGTCGTTCTGAAGGAACGGGATCAGCGCCGTAGCAACGGAGAATACCATCTTCGGAGACACGTCCATGTAATCAAACATGTGCGGCTCGTAGGACTGGGTCTCATCCAGATAACGTCCGGAAACGTTCTTGTTGAGGAAGTGTCCTTCTGCATCCAGCGGCTCATTTGCCTGTGCTACATGGTAATTATCCTCTTCATCTGCGGTCATGTAGACTACTTCGTCGGTAACACGCGGATTTTTCGGATCTGATTTGTCAATTCTTCTGTATGGAGCCTCAACGAAGCCATACTCGTTGATGCGCGCATACGATGCCAGAGAGTTGATAAGACCGATGTTCGGTCCCTCAGGAGTCTCGATCGGCACATTCTTCCGTAATGGGAGTAGTGTACGTCTCGAACCTCGAATCCGGCACGGTCACGGGACAGACCGCCAGGTCCAAGGGCGGAAAGACGTCTCTTGTGCGTCAGCTCTCCAAGCGGGTTATTCTGATCCATGAACTGGGACAGCTGGGAAGATCCGAAGAACTCTTTGATTGCAGCTGTAACCGGTTTGATATTGATCAGGGACTGCGGAGAAATTCCGTCGATGTCCTGTGTTGTCATACGCTCACGTACCACACGCTCCATACGGGACAGACCGATGCGGTACTGGTTCTGAAGCAGCTCACCTACGGCACGGATTCTACGGTTGCCAGGTGGTCGATATCATCGGCATTTCCTGCGCCGTATTCCAGATGCATGTTGTAGTTGATGGAAGCGAAAATATCTTCCTTTGTGATATGTTTCGGAATCAGGTCGTGAATGTCACGTTTGATCGCCTGTTTGATCTCTTCGATATCGGTATTTTCCTCCAGGATCTTTTCCAGAACCGGATAGTATACTTTCTCGTTGATGCCAAGTTCTTCCTCGTCAACATCTACCCATGCTTTCAGATCTACCATTAAGTTGGAAAGAACTTTTACGTTTCTCTCCTCTGTCTGAATCCATACATACGGTACTGCTGCGTTCTGAATCTTGTCTGCGAGTTCCAGAGTAACGGTGGTGCCTTTTTCTGCAAGGATTTCACCGGTGGACGGATCTACAACATCCTCAGCGAGGATCTGGTTGCGGATACGGCTGCGCAGTGCAAGTTTCTTGTTGAATTTATAACGGCCTACCTTTGCCAGGTCATAGCGACGCGGGTCAAAGAACATGCTCATGATGAGGCTCTCTGCATTTTCTACTGCGAGAGGCTCGCCCGGACGAATTTTCTTGTACAGCTCGAGAAGACCTTCCTGATAGTTGGTGGAAGTATCTTTGGTGAAGCTTGCAAGAATCTTCGGCTCTTCACCGAACAGCTCTACGATCTCTGCATTGGAGCTTACTCCAAGTGCACGGATGAGGACTGTGATCGGAACTTTTCTGGTACGGTCTACGCGGACATAGAAGACGTCGTTGGAATCGGTCTCGTACTCCAGCCATGCTCCACGGTTCGGGATTACGGTACAGGAGAACAGTCTCTTTCCGAGCTTATCATGTGCGATGCCGTAATAAATACCAGGGGAACGTACCAGCTGGCTGACGATTACTCGCTCTGCACCATTGATAACGAATGTTCCTGTTGCTGTCATCAACGGCAGATCACCCATGAAAATTTCGTGCTCTGTGATCTCGTCTTTTTCCTTATTATATAATCTTACTTTTACCTTTAACGGTGCCGCATAAGTAGCGTCACGCTGTTTACACTCTTCGATTGAGTATTTTACGTCATCTTCACACAGTGTAAAGTCTACGAATTCAAGGCTCAGCCGTCCGCCGTAGTCGGAGATTGGTGAAATGTCATCAAAGACTTCCTTGAGTCCGCTTCTCAGGAACCAGTCATAGGAATCCTTCTGGACTTCAATCAAGTTGGGCATTTCCAATACTTCTTTTTGTCTCTGGTAACTCATTCGCATACTTTTTCCGGTAGGTATCGGACGTATTCTGTTTTTCTCCATTGACGTTGTCACCCCTTGTGTTATAATATATTTATTACCGCTCATGCCTGAACAAAAGGTTTTAGGCATATCTTGCCATAATAGTGCATTTTCTAGATTATCATGTTTTTCAAGTGTGTCAACAAAACAGATTGTATTTTTTTCAGTACAATCTGTTTTTTACTGGTTTTTCTTCCGTGACCCTGTTAGAATAATACTTTAGATGTGATTGAAAGCACCGAATTTTCAGAAAAAACCGCCTGTTTGATTTTTTTATTTTTCAAATCAAACAGGCGGTTTTTTTTATTCTAATTTTTTAATATTTCAGAGCTCCATCCCGATTTCGCTTATGCCGCGTCGAATCGTTCTTTTTAATGCTGAATATTGTCAGCCATCATGTCCATAAAGCTCCATGGTTTCAGAACTTTGTTGATCTCTGCAAACACTTTATCATCGTAGTTGTGTTTTACTTCCGTTTTGCGGTCAAACACCATGGTATCCGCATCCTCTGCTTCTACTTCCGGCCAGTGCGGGAGTCCGGCATGATCCGGGGTGCCGTTCTTTGCGAAGGCAAGAAGTGCTCCGAAGATTTCGCTTTCCAGTTTATCGCTGACATCCGGGATGCCACAAATTTCTACGAGATCTGCGTTTCCGAAGAAATATGGGATATCGGAGCAGTGCCATGCCGGCTTGCCGTGCTGGAACGGGAATTCCAGAGCGAAGTTGTAGAGATATGCTTTGCCGCCGCCTTTTGCGAACAGTTTGGCAAGTTTTACGGTCGGCTCACGCATTGCACGGTCGATGGCAAGAACATCTACGCCGTTCTTCTCCGGATATGCTTCTTTGAAAGCGTCCAGAACCTTTTCGGCATTGTCTCCATAAACCTTTTTGAGGATTTCCAGAATCTCTTCCGCTGTCAGTTTGTTCTTATCATAAGCTGCCGGTGCAAACGTTGCGAACTCGCCGTATACGGTTCCGATCATCATCGGAATCTGATGTGCATGCTCACGGAAGCCTGCGTCGAATGGATTTCCATAGAAGTAATCGCCCTTTTTCGGGCCGCCGCCGATGTAGCCGCCACTCTGTGCAATCGCCGGAGCCACTTTTGCATATGCAGCAGCAAGCTGCGGATACGGTACAGTTTCCAGCTGAGCCACATCGTCAAAGCCGAGCGCTTTCATCATTGCCGTAATAATCTCCGTGCCGTCTTTCTCTCCTGCGCCGAGCGGATCGTCCTCCATAACACCGCTCATGACAAGGCCTTTCTGGAACAGGCCGTCTGCTGATGGAATCTGCATCAGGTCAATCACCTTCATTCCGCCGCCGGACTGGCCGAAAATGGTTACATTCTCCGGATCGCCGCCGAACAGGGCAATATTGTCATGTACCCACTGCAGGGCTGCCACCATATCGGCGTGGCCTGCGTTTGCGGAGTTTTTGTATTTTTCCCCAAACGGAGACAGATCCAGATATCCTAAAATATTCAGTCTGTGGTTGACAGAAACAAGAATCGAATCACCTTTCTTTGCGATGCTGACGCCGTCATACGCAACCTGCTCGATGGAAGATCCCGCTGCGTATCCACCGCCGTGGAACCATACGAGAACCGGTTTTTTGGCTTCCGGATCAAGTTTGTTTGTCCAGATATTTAAGGACTGGCAGTGCTCATCCTGCGGCCAGTAGCGGTGCGGAACCATAAGCTCGCCGTTCGGTGTATCTTGGTTCTGAAGCGGGCATACAAAGCCGTAGTTTGTCGCATCCTTCACGCCATCCCATTTGGACGGAACCGGCATCTGGAAACGGTCTGCGTATGCATACGGAATTCCTTTGTAAATGTAAACACCGTCATAAAAATAACCTTTTAAATCGCCGGATGTGGTATGCAGCACCGGCACGCCATCGTAATCAAATATTTTCCCCATTTTGAAATACCTCTTTTCTGTAGAATTTAGCATTTATGTTGTTTTCAGTATAAACAATATTTTCGTCCTTTTCTACTCGAATTGTCGCAAGATCTTCTTATATTGTTGCTTTTTTTCCACTCTTTCTCTGTATTCTCCCACCGCGAGTGCAATTTTTTGAAGATTTTACAGAATCTGCTCCACCTCAATCAGCGCCGTCTCGTGCGGCTCCAGGCGTTCCTGCACCGTGAGGCTGCCTTCCGGGTCGGTTTCCTGCTCCCAGACACGGTATTCCGGGTCCGCACTGTGGCACAGCATCGCGCGCTCCATCCGGTTCATCCGCTCCGGAGCTCCCATCCGCACCCACGCATCGTAGCTGCTGCCGTGCTCTTTTGTCACTTTATACAGCCGCAGGCAATATTTTCCCGGTTCCAGTCCGGTCAGTTTCACTGAAAAGGTCCGGATTTCCCCCATATTGAATACGCGGTAACGGTCCGTGCGGGAAATATTCACGGCATGGCGGTAGCGGTACAGCATATCGTAGTGAACATAGTTGTACAGGTAAATCTGGCTTTGGTTTTTCTCCGGCTCCGTGCTGATAAAATAGCCGTCCCCACGCTTCACCAGACGAGATCCCATTCTGCCGAGCAGCCGCAGCGCAGTGCAGACCGCCTTTGGAATGCCGTTCATCGTGAACAGCCCAAAACCTCCATGATACGTTTCCCGCGCCGGAAATACTTCATCCAAACGGTCATTGACCGAGAAATACGCAATTCCCTGCAGCGCCTCTTCATTTTCCAGAAGATTTTTAAACAGCCATGCCGCTTTATAACAGGTATCGTTGCACAGATCCCTCTGCCAGATGTTGCTGCTGCACTCATCCACCAGAACCGGCAGTGCACCAAGCCCAGCCTTCTGCAGCAGACCTTTTACCTTCTCCCCGCGGTTCCGCAGAAAATCCGGGTCGCGGCTCACAATCATATTGACGCTCTCGTTGTTCTGGATCAGATTCATTTTCTCCTCTTCCTCTCCATAGATCACCGTGCCAAACGAGCGGAATGCAAAAATTTCCGGCACACATTCCTTTTCCTTCATAGTTTCGATAAAGGCTTTGAGATGTTCCTCCGGTCCAAGACCAAAGGAAAGACATGTTACAAGATCCGGGCTCACACGTTTCATCTCCTCGTACGATGCTTTCCACGTCTCAAAGAACTCATCTCCTCCATCAATCGTGATCACGTCTCCGCTGATCCACGGGTTGAAAATCCAGCGCCGCATCTGGTTGATTCCATACCGTTCCCTTAGATGTTCCATCAGGTTTTTGATCAGCATGCGCCACTCAGCCAGATCTCGCGGAGAGCTGCTTAGCGCCGGACGCATCGTTCTTCCCGGGTCTGTTTTTGCCAGCAGCAACGGCATATGGCCGAATTCCAGCAACGGCTTCGCTCCCGTGGAAAGGATGAAATCGATCACCTCATCAATATAGTTCCAGCAGAACTGAATCTCGCCCCACATATTCCGCCGAAGTACGCACATATCATCATCAAGAATTCCTTTTACGCGGATCAGCTCATAGCCGAGCTCCTGCACCAGCTGTTCCAGCTCATCCTGCACCTCGCGGTTCAGCACACTTGCCGCATAGCCAGCATTGATCACGCGCTTCCAGTGGCCTGCCACTCTTGGTTTCCGTCCGTTTACTGCCGCTGTCACGGAAACGGCACTCTCATTTATCGTCTCAATCTCCTGCTCCGTGACCGCTGCATACTGCAGGAGACTCTGGAAAATATCATGGTCTCCCGCCGCCTCTTCCCGCTCTTTTCCTTTCTTTTCACGCTGTTTTACTGTATATTCCATCTGCTTCCGGTATTCGCTCGGTGTCATACCGCGGTATTTGCGGAATGCGCGGATCATCGCCGTCTCATTGACAAATCCATTGTGATAGGCAATCTCCGTCAGCGTTGCGCCGCTGTGCATTTCCTGTACGGCATGCGCCAGGCGCACCTGCGTCACGTACTCCCGAAATGATACACCGAAATACTGCGGAAAGCTCCGTGAAATATAGGCACGGCTCAGATAAAGATGATCCGCCAGATCCTCCAGCGTAATCTCTTCCCGGCAATGCTGCAGAATATAGTCTGATGCCCGCTGAATGCGTTCCCTTCCGCCCCGGCCCTGTTCCACCTTTTCCCCGGATGTAAAGTAAAAAAGCAGATCCTCCAGAAGCGCCGTCACACGGCTTTTCATATAGATCGGTTGTTCCTCATTATTCTTGTACATCTCAAGAAAGATCCGTGCCATATCCCGCCGGATCAAATCAAATTTTTCCTGCTGATCTTCCATATAAAAAAACGACTGACATTTGACTTCACATTTCAGCAGCTTAATGTGAAATGAATCAATCGTCTCCGCTGAAACGCAGAGCGACAGAGCAAGTCCGTCTTCGTCCAGATCCAGGTCACAGATCTGAAACCGGTTGATCGCAAAGATAGATCCCATCGGGAGATTGTGAACTTCCCCGTCCTCGTAGCTGACTCTTCCACTCCCACGAAGCAGAAATAAAAGTTCAAAATCCGGATTCCACAGTTCCCGTTTCTTCTCCGGCCGGAGTAGCCGAAAACGGAATCCCGGCATTTCCTGTTTTGTTCCTTTCAGCATCATGTCTTCGTCTCTGTTGTCTCTTTCCATTTCACACCTCATGATAGATTTTTTTGTTGTATTGTACCACAAAAAAGGTCCCGCAAAAAGATCTTCTCCTTTTGTGGGACCAATTTTTCGGTTTTTGTTTTAGTTTTTGCAATTATTCCTTCACCTTCAGCACCAGACACTGATACGGTTGCAGACGGATCGTTTCCTCGCCTGCCTCGCAGGTGTCATAGTTATTCAGAAGTACTTCTTCGATTGTGTCTGTAAATGGCAATGTAATGCCATCCGCAAGAGAAGTAGTAAGGATCAGAATATTATTCTTCTCATCCTTCCTGCGGTACGCCAGAACGCCGCTTACCGTCTCGTATTCCGGAATCAGCGTTCCGTAGAGGAAGGTTTCTTCCAGATCTTCACGTCGTCTTACTGCCACCATTTTGCGGTAAAACCACAGCAGGGAATCAGGATCTTTTTCCTCGGCCTCATAGTTCAGTTCCGTATAGTTTTTATTCACCGGGAACCACGGCGTACCTGTTGTGAATCCCGCCTCGGCAGATGCATCCCACTGCATCGGAGTTCTGCTGTGCTCGCGGCTCTCGCGGTTGATCTGCTCGAGCGCTTCCGCATCCGTTTTTCCTTCTGCAATCAGACGGTCGTAAATAGCAAAGGTCGGTTTGTCGACGAATCCTGAATAGACTGTTTCGGGTTGTCGCGCATGCCAATCTCCTGTCCCTGATACAGAAATACAATACCCGGCAGGAAGAAATTGGTGACCGGAAGCATCTTTTCGCTGTAGCGGTTCTGGTCCTCCGGCATCAGGAACCGGTCGATGATGCGCGTTTTGTCATGGTTTTCGAGAAAGTTGCAGAGCATGCCGCGGCCATCCACGATTTTCTGCGCCGCAAAAAGCTGATCGCGATAATCGTCAAACAGCGCCACGGTATTGCCCCATTTCGGGTTACGCACATTGTCGAGGGTGTGACAAAAATCGAAAACGGACGAGAAACTGCCGTTTTCCCCAATCACATCCTCCACATCCTCCGGTCCCATGTGATCGTACTCTCCGATCGTCAGCGCATCGGTCGGCGCAAAGGTGCGCTCCTTCATTTCACACAAGATATCGGCAAGACCGTCTACATTGTTGAAATACTCGAACGCCATATTGTACTCGTCCGGTCCATCCGGCGGAAGGTTGGTGTACTGATAATTCTTTTTCAGATGGCTGATCGCATCAAGACGGAATCCGCCAAGTCCCAGATCCATCCATTTTAAAATCATCTCATAAATTTCTTCCCGCAATTTGGGATTCTCCCAATTGAGATCCGGCTGCTCTTTTGTGAAGATGTGGAGGTAATACAGGTTATCATATCCCGGTACTTTCTCCCATGCGCTGCCGCCAAAAATCGACCGCCAGTTGTTCGGCTCTTTGCCGTCTTTTCCTTCCCGGAACACATAATACTTTCCGTACTTTCCAAACGGATCTTTGAGTGCCGCCTGAAACCACGCATGCCGGTCAGAGGAATGATTCACGACAAGATCCATCAGGATGCGGATGCCGCGTTTTTTTGCCTCCGCGATCAGCTCCTTCATATCCTCCATCGTTCCAAACGACGGGTCGATATCCATGTAATCGGAAATATCGTATCCGTTATCCACCATTGGGGATGCAAACACCGGGCAGAGCCAGATGACATTGGCTCCCAGCTTTTCTATTTTGTCAAGATGACGGATCACGCCTTTTAAATCTCCGATTCCATCTCCGTTAGTATCCTGAAAACTCTTCGGATAAATCTGGTATCCAACCGTTTTGTGCCACCACTTTTTCTCCATTGCTTTTCTCCTGTTCATTTTGCTTTTATAATGCGGGCCGTTCTTTAGGTTTACCGCAAAACCTATAGTGTTTCCACTATATCACAAAAGAATGGATTATGCTACTTTTTCTTTTTGATTTTTCCCGATGTCCGCTTTACCGTTACGGCTCACTGTTTTTTCATCAGCGGCAAAATCACGCAGGAAGCAGCTTCTCCCCCCATATGAATGGTCTGATGGGCAATTTTATTTTCCGTTTTTTCCGACCACAGCCCTTTCTGATTGCTGTGAACATGATACTGCGGGAAGTCGGAGGAGGAAACATCTACACGAATGCGGGAACCCTTTGGAATCGTGTATACAATATTCCACATAGTAATCTGCACCTCTGCCACGCTGCCCGGTTCATAGGCCCCAGCCTCCGTTTTTCCCTGCTCCAATGTTGCAATCGAGGAACGAATGTTGTACGCTTTTCCTTCCGGCGTTACCTCCATGATTTTAGCGGTGAATGCCGTATCCTCGCAATCACTTTCCACGAACAGACGGACGGAAGCTTTTCCGTTCAGCGTGAAAGTTTCTTCCAGCGGTTCTGATACAAAACTCAGGACATCCTCACGATAGTCCGGTTCCGGCTGGAGATGACTGCCGATCTGCGGCATCGTATGCAGAAGGGCTTCTCCTCCGATGCTCTCGACGGGAGTGGCCGGGTCAAACGTGTAGTTTCTCGTTTTTTCCTGTTCCGGCGTGTCTGTCCGCAGTGTTTTCTCATCCAGATACAGCGTCATGCTTCCCGCAGTTCCTTTTTCTCCCAGTCCGTCGGACACGATGTCAATCCACCGGTCTGCGCCGATCTCATAGGCACGGATCCGCTGTGTTGGGATTTCTTTTTGTTTCAGCGTCAGCTCAAACCATTCCAGCATCTTTGGAATTTCTTCATTCTGCGGGTGCAGCACCTCTTTATCTTCAAGACAAATCTGGAAAAAGTGGTTCCATGCACCGATTTCCAGCCAGCTGTGCTGTTTCGTCTCCTCGTTCAGCCGCTCCCACGTTTTCATACTGCTGCCGTGGTGATGATCGTACCAGCGCTTAAAAGATAAATCGGAACCTTCGTTTTTGATGGAATTTCCCGCAACTGTTTCCACCAGCGTCTGCCAGAGTGCCGCATCCGGGCTCGGGCTTGTGATGTATTCGCGGTAGGACGGAACACGCTGTCCCCACAGCGCCTCGTCCACTTCAATCTGCGGCAGATAACGGCAGCTTTCACGATAGTCAGCATTCACTGGTTTTTCCGCATTTTCCATCGACCATGCGGTCAGGATATCGTGGCGGAAGCAGCCCTTCTCGTAGGCTGATACAAAACGGTCCGTTCCATAGTCCTCCAGAAACATTGCGGCAACTTTCCCCTCCGCGGCATCAGCGAACGCCCAGCCGGTCATGCTTGTGTAGGAATGGCCCCAGTAGCCTAAGATTTCGCACCATGCTGCTCCACAAGGTAATCCATGGTGTCAATGCCATCGTTTCGCTCATTGATGTTTGGCTCCCATTTTCCTTCCGACTGCTCTCTGCCGCGGCAATACTGGTAGACATACACATAGCCTCTGCGCGCCAGTCCCTCACCGTAGGCACGGTGAATACGGTCGTTGCCCGGATAGCAGGTACGAGTCAGGATGACGGGATATTTCTTGTTTTCTCCTGATCCGCCTTCCCTTGGAAAATAATAGATTGTATGCAGCTTCACACCATCGCGCATCTCGATCTGGCTGTCTTTTCTTTCAAATGCTGCACAGCTTTCGGAAACGCCGCTTTTCGCAAACTGTTCCTCCACGCGTTTTACCACTGCCGCCATAAAATCTTCTGCCATTGCCCTAAACCTCCATTTCCAGCAGTGCCATGCCGAGTGTCTTTCCATGTTTGTCCAGCGCCAGCGATCTTGTGACACCGCCGCCGAGTGTCTTGTCGAGGACAAAGTTCAGCGCATGGATTCCGTCCAGTTCGTAGCGGGTTACTTTTCCGTGACAGATTTCGCGGAAGTATTCTGCTACGCGTGCTTCTGTTACTTTTTCTTTCAGCATTTCATAATTGTTCTCATCATATGGGATCACCGAAATATTGGAGATCTCGCCTTTATCGCCTGTTCTTGCATGTGCAATCTCTTTTAATTTCATCGCCTTATACCTCCCGGAATGTAACTTTTGCTTCTACTGCATCGCGCGGCACAAAAATTGAGCAGACCGAGACAATCTCGGACACCCGTTTCACCGCTCCGCCGCCTCCTGCGGGACCGTTGGTATAGAGAGCCTCCACCTCGTTTGCCAGCAGAACGGCATTTTTCCGGTCTTTCGTTCTGCCTGCGGCGCGGAGACGCACTTCACACGGAGTTCCACTTCCGATCTCCTTGGAAATTGCATCACGATACAGGGAATTGCATCCGATAAAATCAGTACGGTACTCTTCCAGCTCGATGCCTGTCAGTTCAATCCGCTTCTCCAGAATCTCCGCCGCCAGCTCCGCCCGTGCCATACAGTTGCTTCCGCCGTAGGAAATTTCACCCTCACCGATGAAGCAGTCCTTGTAGCCGACACTCACTTTCAAAGTTTCCGGTCTTCCATGCGTTGTCGCATGCTCGGCGCGAACCTGGTTTTCCCCGATCTGCCGGAACGTCACCTTTGAAAAGTCCGCTGTTGCATCCGGGGTCAGGTAAGCCTTGGGGTTGTGGATTTCGTAGATCATCTGCTCTTTACAGGTATCCACACTCACCAGTCCGCCACTTCCCTCGACTTTTGTCACGGTAAATGCGCCTGTCTCGTCGATCTCAATGAGCGGGAATCCAAGTTTCCACAGATCCGGCACATCCTTGTAGCCCGGATCCGCAAAATAGCCGCCTGTCACCTGTCCGGCACACTCCAGCAGATGGCCTGCCAGAACCGCCTGTCCCATCTGATCCGGGTTGTCGTCAATGTTCCATCCGAACTCATATACCAGCGGTCCGATCGTCAGTGCAGGATCGGAAACGCGACCGGTAATGACAAGATTGGCACCCTCTTCCAACGCTTTTGTGATGCCCTCCGCACCCATATAGACGTTCGCAGAAATCAGAACATCTTTTTTCTTTTTTAACAGCGTGCCATCCTCCAGCACTTTTTCATTTTCATACTTATCCAGTTCGTCTGTAATATCATCGCCGGTCACACAGGCAATCTTCAATCCACTGACACCCAGTTTTCTGGCAATTTCACACGTCCGTTCTGCAGCAGATACCGGGTTGGCAGCTCCCATATTGGTAATAACTTTTACTTTGTTTTTCGCCATCAGCGGGAGAATTTTTTCCATTCGGTAGTCGAGTAGCTGGTTGTATCCCTTCGACGGATCTTTCTCTTTGTCCTGCTGCCCGATCGCAACGGTGCGTTCCGCCAGACACTCGAAAATAATGTAGTCCAGATTTCCTTTTTCCATCAGCTCCACTGCCGGCTCAATGCGGTCTCCCGCATAGCCTGCTCCGCTTCCGATTCTGATTTTTTTCATGTTCTATGGCCTCGCTTTCTTTGATCTGAGATCATTGTAATGCGATATCCGGGCAGATACTACAAAAGGGATCGTAATTTCTAAAATTTTAGAAATCATGATCCCTCTTTTATGTGAGTTCTGTTACAGCAAAGACAGAAAATACCACAAAGCCCCAAAGCTGCAGAAATTCCGGCATTTCATTCTCCTTCTGTCTTATTCTTTGATTTTATTGTATAACGTTGCCAGCGAAATTCCGAGTTCCTTTGCCGCTTTTTGCTTCCCCTCCATATCCCGTCCGTACAGCAACAACGTATTTTGGATCTCCTGCCGTTCAAAGCGGCGCACCCGCTCTTCCAGCGTCATGTGAGCCTCTGATTCCCGTTTTTCAAACTGTACGAGACTCGTCACAATTGAGATGCTTCCGCGGATCTGATGCTCTTCCCAGATCGGATAAACACTTGCAAAGTATTCCTGCGTTCCCTCTCTCCGCACCATTCCCTCGACCGGGATGCCGCTCCAAATGACTTCCGGAGCAATGGCAGATTTGCGGTAATCCGTGATTTTATGACCTTTCGCGGTTTCAAGCGGAACGCCGATGAAATCGCTGTAGACTTGATTGAAGAACACAATCCTGCTGTGCTGATCGCAGATCAGGATTCCCTGCTGTAAAGATTCCAGAACGGAATGTACCTGCATTTTTCGTTCCTCCCGTTTTCTCTTTCTGTACTCTCGGAGTCTTTCTGTCATGAGGATATTTAGCCCTTATACTCCTCCGTAAATGTCTTGTATGAATAGATCACATTCTCAATTTTATCTCCACGGTCGCAATTACATTTTGATACCACATGGCATCACCATACCTTCCGGCAATTTTTAACTTTATTGCCACAAAGTATGGACTCAGTTCAAAAAACGCACGGCAGGAAATCCCGCCGTGCGTCCATAGATTCTGATTTACGCTTAAATTATTTAAGAGTAACTTTAGCGCCTTCAGCCTCAAGTTTAGTTTTGAGCTCTTCAGCTTCTGCTTTGGAAGCACCCTCTTTGAGGACTTTCGGAGCACCGTCAACTACTTCTTTAGCTTCTTTCAGGCCAAGTCCTGTAGCTTCACGTACAACTTTGATAACTTTAACTTTGTTCGGGCCAACCTCTGTCAGCTCTACGTCGAACTCGTCTTTCTCCTCAGCTGCTGCTGCATCGCCTGCTGCTGCTGCAACTACAACGCCTGCTGCTGCGGATACGCCGAACTCTTCCTCACATGCTTTTACAAGATCGTTTAACTCTAATACAGATAACTCTTTGATAGCGTCAATAACTCTGCGGTTGTTAACTTTGCCATTTTATTTTCCTCCTTGGATATTTTCTGAATAATGTTCTCAGGCTGCGTATTTCACGCTGCCCGCTTGAGGCTTAGGCCTCTGCTGCGCCGCCTTTGGACTCTGCGATCTGGTTGAGGACGCGAGCCAGGTTTGCGATCGGGGACTGGATGCTTCCAAGCAGTTTGCCAAGAAGTTCTTCTCTTGACGGAACGTTTGCCAGTGCTTCCATTCCAGCTTTGTCGTAGTAGTTTCCTTCTACAACACCAGAAACCATCTCCAGCTTCGGAGCGGTTTTTGCAAATTTAGCGATGATTCTTGCCGGAGCTGTTGCATCGTCCTTGCTGATTGCGATAGCGTTTGTGCCATCCAGGTCTTTGGTAAGAGACTCGAAAGCAGTACCAGCGAATGCACGTTTCATCATTGTATTTTTGTATACTTTGTAATGAACGCCTGCTTCTCTTAACTCTTTACGCAGCTGAGTATCCTGAGCAACGGTTAATCCGCTGTAGTTTACCAGCAGCACGCACTGTGCGCCTTCTACCTGTGCGCTGATCTCTTCCAGGACCGGCTTCTTCAGATCGATTTTTGCATTGATTGCCATGATTGCACCTCCTTGTAGTATTTCGTACCTACGCTTTGGAAGTATAAAAAAAGCTCTTCGCGAAGATTGGCGAAGAGATCTCAAAATTCCATAACATGAACCTTGTGTAACTTCTCCTCGGCAGGCGTTTGAAACTTACGCCTTACGGCACCTGCTGTCTTCGGCGTGATACAAATGGTATATTATCATATGTGAGGAGGGTTGTCAAGATCAAAATGAATTTTTTTCATATTTGTGCAACTTCATCGTTACTGTTCACTCAGCAGTGAAACACCTGCTGTTTCGCTGCGTAAGAAAGTGATTCAGGAGTGAGCAGCCCTCCTTTTGCGAAGCAAAACTTTAAATGAGGGCTGCGAATGTTACAGTTCGCAGGGAATCTGTGAACTGTAACACTTCATCAAAATATATGTTCTGTTTTTTCAAACCGTTTCTACACATATCATGTTATACTTGTTTTGTTGTCTCACCTACACCAAGGCAACTTGGAAAGGAGGTGACGTTGTTGGAACCTATTACTTCGCTTATTGTTTCCGTTATGGCAGGTGTGATTTGCCACCTCATCTGCAAATGGTTGGACGAAAACGATTAAAAGGACAACCAGCCTAAAAGTTTAAGCCGCTTTACGGAATAGAAAACCCCGGAGACTGCCATCTCCGGGGTTTTCGTTGTTGAAACCTTTAGCTTCGCTTTGCCTACGGCAAGTATATCATATGCCGAATCGAATTTCAAGATTCCTCTCCCACATTTTTATTTCACTTTTACCAATCTCACAGCCATATACGGTCTTGACGGCATGTCGATCGTAAATTCTCCGCTGTGACGGCCTGCCGGGGTAATCGTCATGTTCCAGGTGTCGATGACTTCCGATGAAGATATTCTGAAGCTCAAAGATCTGCCGATCTGGTTTACACACGCAAAAACCGACCCGGTTGTCGTTCCGGATGACTTTGTCGTTCCGACCTATGAGCGTCTGGCAAAGGTCAACCCGAATGCACACTTTACCTACTGGGACAAGGTACTCGATCACACTGGAACCCAGAAAAACGCGGATGGCACCCCATTCGAATACATCGGCCACTGGTCCTGGATCCCGATGCTGAACGATGAGTGTGTCCTCGATTATGACGGCAAACCGGTTATGACGGACGGAAAAGAAACTCCGATTCTGGAGTGGATGGCTGCACAGAAAAAAGCATAACACAGCACTTGCCGGATTCTCCGCCTACGGCGGATTGTTGCAGTGAAAAAAACAGATGGTATGAAATCGGACTTCAAAGCTGATTTCATATCATCTGTTTTTGTCTGTTCTTGTCTTTTTTTCTCTGTTCCGTTTGATATCGTCAACCGTGCAAGTCGGCTGATCTTTTCGAAAAGCTCTTGCCCTACTGTTCTTTTCTTTTCAGCTCTTCATAAAATTTCTGCAGCACATAAAATGCCGGTTTGCGGTACTTTTTGTCCTCAGAGAGCAGCCCCTTCCGGTTATAATATTTCTGGATCAGGCTTGTTCTGCGCGGGCAGCGGAAGTCGTAGAGAATCCAGGGGGTCATGCCCTTGATGTAGTCAATGTTCCGCAGCGTTGCAATCTGTTTTTCGTACACATCCGCCTGGCACTCCTCGGTTCCTTTGTCCGAGATGGTTCCATGGTGATGCGGCAGCGCGTCTGCGCCGAACTCCGTTACGATAACCGGCTTGTCCGGCTGGCTGTTTTCCATCAGTGCCGGCAGCATCGCAAAATCCGGGGTGTACCAGCCGCAGTACTCGTTGATGCCGATGATGTCAAGGTATTCCATCAGACGGTCCTCAATCTTATTTTTCGTAGCATTAACCAGGCAGGCCGCAGACACCATTCGCGTCTCATCCTCCCGATGCGCGCATTCTGCCAGTACGCTCATGAATTTCAGCCGTTCATCCGTATCGGCATTCTCATTTCCGACAGACCAGATGATCACGCTCGCGCGGTTCCAGTCACGGTTGATGAGTTCGCGGAGCTGATTCTGGGCATCCTCATATGTTTTTTCACGTTCAAAACGAATTGCCCAGTAAACCGGAATTTCCTCCCACAAAAGAAGCCCAAGCTCGTCGGCGAGTTTTGCCATTTCTTCGTTATGCGGGTAATGTGCAAGGCGCATGAAGTTGCATCCCAGTTCTTTCGCAATGCGGATATTTTCGATCCGTTCCTCTCTTGTCAGGCCTTTTCCGTTTTCCACGCTGTCTTCGTGGCAACTGATACCACGCAGGAAAACGGGCTCTCCGTTCAGCAGAATGTCTCTGCCGTTCACGCGAATTTCACGAAAGCCGACCCGATCGCTGACGGTATCGGTTCCACAGGTTACTTTTACATCATACAGCTTCGGTTTTTCCGGTGTCCAAAGCTCCGGTTTTGCATCAAAAACAACTTCTCCGGCTCCGTTTTCCAGCTGGATTTTCCGGCTCACGCCAAGCTCCTCGATGACAAGCTCTGCCTTGGCTGTGATTTTTTCCGACAGTGTCACTTTCGCCATAACATGTCCAAATGTTCCGTCCGGCACAAGCGCAATTTTAAAAGTTTTGATATGGCATTTCGGAACACGGATCAGTGCGATATCGCGGTATACGCCGCAGTAGTTGAACCAGTCGGTATTCTCGGTCGGCACCTGCTCCGGCCGTCTCGTTCCGTCAACAGCAAGCACGATGCGGTTCTCCGCTTTCAGGTATTCTGTGATATTCCAGAACGCCGGTGTCGATCCGCCGCGATGCATACCGACGTATTTTCCGTTTAAGAAAACGCGGCACAGATAATTGGCTGCGCCCACCTTCAGAAAAACTGTTTCCTCTCTTTCTGCGATATAGGAAATTTTTCTCGTAAAGATCATGCTTCCCTCATACAGGAGATACATCGGATCGATGGTATTCCAGCTGCACGGAAGCTGCATCACCGGCCACTCGTCAAAGGAATAGTCGATTGGCACAGTGAAGCCTTTTTCGTCGCGGTATCTCTCTTTGTACCATTTCTGGCGCAGACAGGTATCGTACTGATCGACTGCATAATGCCAGCCGCCGTTCAGCAGCTCCTCTCTTCTTCCCCCTTCAAATATCATCGTGTCCACTGTGGCAAATCCCGTTTCGTACTGTTCGGTATAATCCTCGAGATGGATATCCGACATATACTTTTTCTCTTTTTTTGCTTCCATAAACTTTTCCCTCACTTCTCCAAACGATCCGAAACACGCTCTGCGAGTTTCTCAGGGTATCGCGGCAGTCGCCGGGTCTCGTGCAGACACGGACTTTGGCGCGGCACCACCCATTCCTTGTTTTTATTATAACGCTTTCACAGGAAAAATCTATGGTCAAAACTGTTGAGGATATTGCAAAAATTGCGGTACCGCTTATTTTTCTTCGTTTTCGTTCTTTCCTTCCGCCGCCATCTGCCGCTTCCTCCGTGTCACAAGGCCACCGATCCGTCCCGTTTCTTTTGCCGTGAGTGATCGCCAGCCGTCATTCAGCACGCGTTCTAAAAGCCCCAGCTCACCTGCGATTTCGTATTTCATTTTCTCCTTCTCCGTCATATGTTCCAGATCAATTTTCTTCTGCCTTGCCATTTTTTCTACACTCCTTTTCTCTGCATTTTTGCTTTATCCAGAGTGTAGACACTTTTTTCCGGCCTTATACCTCCTGTTGTCAAACGGCTATGAGCAATCCGCTTCGCTGCTTGCTCATAGCCGAAGAGCTGCTTCGCAGCTTATCTTTTCATCCCTGCTTTCGAAATCCCCCCCGAAGGCAGGAATCTTTTATCTGCCGCCACAAAAAAAACCTCGCTTTTGAAATACGGTCCGGTTTCCCATTCCGTTTTTTCAAAAAGCGAGGTCCTTTTCTTTATTTCTATTCTATGTTCCTATCTCCTCACTCCGGCGTCTCTCCGAGCCGCTTTTAATTGCGGCAATGGCCGCCCGAAGTGCTTCCTCTTCATCCTCTCCGCTGCTGCAGATCTCAATAGTGTCTCCCTGCCTGATTCCTGCAGCTACGATACTCAAAATACTCTTTAAATTAACCGTTCCCTGCATCCCGTTGTTTTCATAGGTAAACGACATGGAAGATTTGTACCGGCTTACACTGTTTGACAAATTTACCGCGTTTAAAAGATGCAGACCTGACGGATTGACAATCGTTACTTTTTCACTTACCATCTTACGTTCCACCTGTCTTTCCTTTGTAATCCGCTCATTTTTCTTTGAAAAATGGCTACTTACTCATTTTTTGCCGTGTCCCGAGTTCAAAAATCCTCCTGCATCGGTTTTTTGACCTTTTGACACTGATATTTTCATGATAGCACAGTTTTGTTAATACAGTTTGAACATTCTGTTAGATACTCCTCAATTCTTTCCTCTTACTCAGCTGACTGAAGAACAGGTAATAAATAAAGTACGCAATCGTTGTGATCACCCACGACAGCGGATAGCAGAAGGCCGCTCCTTTTAAGGAGTGGAAATGCGGCAAAACCGCCGTCATCCACACGATACGTACTCCGCAGATTCCTATTCCGGTGATAAACATCGGAATCCATGCATCTCCGACACCACGGAGTGCACCGGAAAGGATTTCGATGGAAATATAGGTGAAGAAGGTCGGCACCAGGAAATGGATCAGTCCGTGACAGATTTCACGCACCGCCGTATCTGTGGTAAACAGAGAAATCAGTGTATCACCGATAAACCACATAAACACAACCATCAGACCCGTCATCAGGAATGCCATGATCATGCTGGTGCGCACACCGCGGTGTACACGATCCATCTTTTTCGCACCGTAGTTCTGACCGACAAATGTTGTCGCCGCAATACCGAGCGCATTGATCATCATCCAGAAAAGACCGTCCACCTTTCCGTAAGCCGCCCACGCAGCCACATTGTTGGTTCCCAGCGAGTTGACAGCAGACTGAATAATCACGTTCGATACCGAGTACAGAATTGACTGTACGCCTGCCGGAAAACCAATGCGGATAATCCGTTTGAGCATAATCCAGTCAATGCTGATTTTCCGCAGATGAAGCCGGTAAATGTCTCTGGTCCGCATCAGAGAGCCCATAACAAGAACCGCACTGATGATCTGAGACAGAATGGTCGCAAGCGCCGCGCCCATAACACCCATCTGCAAACCGACAACAAATAAAAAGTCAAGCGCGATATTGGTCATACAGCAGATGATCAGATACAGCAGCGGACGTTTCGAATCGCCGACCGCACGCAGAATACCGGAACCCATGTTGTAAATCAGGTTTCCGATGGTTCCAAGAAAATAAACACGCATATAAATCAGCGCATGATTTACAACATCATCCGGCGTGTTCATCAGATCGAGCATCCATCTCGAACAGCCAATGCCGACTACTGTCAGCACAATACCTCCGAGAATGGAAAAGGCAATGGAAGTGTGCACTGCCCACTGCACCTTGTCCTCTTTATTGGCTCCGTAATGCTGTGAAATAACAACCGTCGCACCACTCGAAAGGCCGACAAAAAATCCGACCAGCAGATTGATCAGCGTACCTGTCGTTCCGCCGACCGCCGCAAGTGCCTGTTTTCCGAGAAAGTGTCCGACAATCATGGCATCTGCCGTGTTGTAAAGCTGTTGGAAAAACGTTCCGAACAGAATCGGCAGGAAAAAGATCAGAATCTGCTGCCAGATAACACCCTCTGTAATCTGATTTACCTTTACTACTTCTTTCTTCTCTTTGTTCATACCTAAATACCTTCTAAAACTGCCGCCGGATCTCATGGCTGATTCCGACGGCAGTCCCCCTTTAAAATTTTCTTCTGCTCCTCTGCAGATACTCTTCTTCTGTTTTATATTTTCAGCTGCTTCATCCCTCTTGGCAAGCGGATATTTGCAATCCGCTTCGCTACTTGCTTGATTCGGTTAAGTAATCTTTCAAAAAATCAAACAGCGTCTGCATTTCTTCCCGCGTACCAATCGTAATACGCAGATAATTGTCAATGCGGGGTTTCTCAAAATACCGCACATAAATATGGCGTTCCCGGAGTGCCTGAAAAATCTTCCCGGCCGGTACGCTTTTGTGCGTTGCGAAAATAAAGTTCGATTTCGAATCTTCGAAAGAAAATCCCAGCTTTTTCAGCTCCTCCTTCGACCACTCTCTCGTTTCCATCACTTTTTTCACCGTCTTGCGGAAATATTCCACATCGCGGATCGCTGCGGCTCCGGCTGCGATCGTGGTCTGATTCATGGTATACGAATTGAAGGAATATTTCACATCATTCAGATACGAAATCATCTTCTCATTTCCGATTGCATAGCCGATGCGCATGCCGGCAAGCGAACGGGATTTTGATGTTGTCTGCACAACCAGCAGATTTTCATATTTTTCCAGCAGCGGCTGCGCAGTGGCTGCCCCGAAATCCACATATGCCTCATCCACAATTACAACCACATCCGGGTTGTGCTGCAATATCGATTCGATCGCAGAAAGTGAAAGCTCCACACCCGTCGGTGCATTCGGGTTCGGGAACACGATTCCGCCATTTGGATGATTCTCTGCAAAATACTGCTCCGGCACAATGCAGAAATTTTCATCGAGCGGGATCTGCTCGTACGGAATGCGGAATTCCTCCGCCCAGACATCGTAGAAGGAATACGTAATGTCCGGGAAAAGAATCGGTTTATCAGAGTTAAAATACGTCATAAAAGCCATTGCCAGAACGTCATCCGAACCGACGCGACAAAAATCTGTTTCGGACTTACATGGTAGACATCCGCGATCGCCTGCACCAGTTCTGCCGCGGTCGGATCCGGATAGAGACGGAGAGTATCCTCTTCTGCTACCCGTTTGATCGCCTCTGCGGCTTTTGGTGACGGCGGATACGGATTCTCATTCGTATTCAGCTTAATCATGTCAGCCTCATGCGGCTGTTCACCCGGTACATACGGCACAACTTTTCTTACATTCTTTTCCCAGTTACTCATAAGTTCCTTCCTTTCTGCCTGTGATCAGGAAATGCACCCTGACTTTATTCCGTCTTTCTGTTTTTTTGGAAACCCTGTGAATCGTAACCATTTTTTCTTTTCCTTCTGCCCCGGCAGTTCCCCGCCAATGCGAAGTCCCTTTTCTTCCCGGTGAACCGCTTTATCCTCTCTTCTTCCAAGTAGACGGATAGAAAAGGATCAGCATCGGAAACAGTTCCAGACGGCCTGCCAGCATATCGAAAATCAGAATCAGCTTGGAAACCGGACTGTATCCGAAAAAGTTACTGGTCGGTCCTACCTGGTCAAGACCAGGTCCGATGTTGTTCAGCGTTGCGGCAACTGCCGTGAAGTTTGTCTCGAAGGAAAATCCATCAATACTGATGATCAGCATGGAAAAGCTGTAGATCACCAGATAAACAATCAAAAATACGTTGATCGCCCGCAGAACCTCATGCTCTACCGGGTGATCGTCGAAACGGATGCGTTTGATACTGCGCGGATGTACGATCGAACCAAGCTCTTTTTTCACGGTTTTTAAGAGGATCAGGATTCGCGAAACCTTGATTCCGCCTCCCGTTGAACCGGCACAGGCTCCGATGAACATCAGCATCACCAGAATACATTTTGACAGCTCCGGCCAGAGGTCAAAGTCCGTCGTGGAATAACCCGTTGTCGTGATAATCGATCCGACCTGGAAAAAGGCAGTCCGCACCGCTTCACCGATGGAATGGTACATCGGATAGGTATTCCAGGAAATCACGCCTCCTGCCAGAAGGATAATCAGGAAATACGCTCTTACCTCCTGGGACGAAATGGCGGCCTTTCCCTTTTTGCAAAGCATCAGATAATAAAAGTTAAAATTCACACCGAACGCAATCATGGCGATTGTCAGAATCCACTGCTGCAGTGGTGTGTACACTGCACAACCGCTGTTCAACACGGCAAAACCTCCTGTTCCGGCAGCTCCCATGGCGAGTGTGACAGAATCAAATGTCTTCATGCCGGAAAGCAGCAGGGCAGCAATGGTAAAAAGTGTCATGCCAAGATAAATCTGATACAGAATTTTAGCAGTTCCGCGCACTCTCGGAACAAATTTGGAAACGGTCGGTCCCGGGCTCTCTGCTTCATCAGGTTCATGACGGAACCGCCCTTCATCGGAAGCAATGCAAGAATGAACACAAGAACGCCCATACCGCCAATCCAGTGGGAAAAGCTTCTCCAGAACAGGCTGGCGTGTGAAAGGCTTCCACATCACTCAAAATGCTGGCTCCTGTCGTTGTAAAACCGGAAACGATCTCAAACAGCGCATTGATATAAAACGGAATTTCCCCCGTAATTACAAACGGCACCGCTCCGAAAACACCAAGGACAACCCAGCTTAACGAAACGCAGACAAATCCGTCGCGGGAATAGATTTCCATATTGGACGGTTTTCTGAAGCAGAGGATCAGACCGGCCGCAATGCAGAGCAGTCCCCAGATAAGATACGCAAAGCCTGTCTTTTCCTGATACATGGCTCCGACCAGCGCCGGAAACAGCATCAGCATACCTTCCACTTTCAGCACCCAGCTGATGACAAAACGAATCATTTTATAGTTCATAATCCGCTTCCCCCGTTACTCTGCCAGAATCTCATGGATATCCTGAAGACCGGTTTCCGTTGTTACGATAATGACGGAATCTCCTGCCTCAAAGGAATCCTGTCCACCCGGAATGATGACCTTTCCCTGTCTGTTAATCGCTGCTACCAGAAGGTTTGGCCGTGTTTTCATATCCTGCAGACGGATGCCGATCATACGGCAATTCTGGTTCACGATAAACTCAAGAGCCTCCACACGGTCTTCCATCAGCTTATACAGCGTCTCAACGTTGCTTCCGATGGAGTTTTTCATTGCCCGGACATACTGCAGAATGTACTCTGCGGTGATGTGTTTCGGTAGATCAGGCTGTCCAGGTTCAGGCTGTGGATAACATCATTAAATTCCAGATGGTTGATTTTCGTTACAACCTTTGAGGATACCTTCTCTTTCGCATACAGCGACAGAATGATGTTTTCCTCATCCATATCGGTGCAGGCCACAAAGGAATCCATATTCTGGATGCGCTCCTCTTTTAAGAGCTCCTGGTCACTTCCGTCACCGTAAATAACGGTTGCATCCGGCAGTGCTTCGCTTAAAACCTCACAGCGATCCTTATTTTTCTCGATAATCTTGACATCGACGTTCATATTTGCCAGTGATTTTGCGAGATAATACGTAATTTCACCGCCGCGACGATCATCGTACTGTGTACCTTGTTTGTATGAACACCAATTTTCTTAAACAGGCTCTCTGCGTTCTGCGGTGTGGTAATGATGGAAAGGCTGTCTTTTGCCTGGATCACAAAATTTCCATCCGGTATGTAAACCTCGCCGTTTCGCTCAACAGCACAGACCAGCAGACTGTACTGAAGCGCTCCGGCCAGCTCACGCAGCGACATATGGACAATTTTCGATGTTTCCGGCACTTTAAAGCGCAGCATTTCGATTCTTCCGCGGGAAAAGCTGTCGATCTCAATCGCAGATGGGAACCGCAGCAGTCTTGCCATTTCCATGGCGGCCGCGTGCTCCGGGTTGATGATCATGGACAGACCCAGCTTTTTACGAATAAATCTCTCTCCTCCCGATACATCGGATTTCGAACTCTGGCGATGGTGTGACAGTCTGCTGCCTGTTTGGCGATGACACAGCAAAGCAGGTTCATTTCATCACTTTTGGTTACGGCAATCATCAGATCCGCATGCTCAATATCCGCCTCCTGAAGCACCTGATAGCTTGCTCCGTTTCCTACAATTCCCATAACGTCGTAGGTGTTGGAGACGTTGCGGACGACAATACTGTCTGTGTCAATGACCGTCACAAGGTTGTCCTCGCGGCTCAGCTGGGCGGTCAGTGCGGTTCCGACTTTTCCGCAGCCCACAATGATAATTTTCATGTTCTCTCCCTTCAATGCAAAAGCATTTCGCGTAAAATAGTAAAGACCCGCCAGGCGGCATCGTAAAACCATTTTTCGATGCACTCCAAAAAGCAGATCTGTACCCCTATTGTACGATGGCGATTATATCATATTTCCAGGAAAAGCGGAATAGATTTTAACAACATTTTGGACGGAGTTTTTGTAATGATTGATCAAAAAAGGGAAAACCTGTTGAACCTTGCGCTGGCCGCAACGGAAGTCGAACGGCGGCGTGTGCCGGAGCTTTCGGCAGGTTATAACTCTTACAGCAAAACATGGGAAGTAATTGTACAGTATCAGGGAGACCTGGCTTTTCTGGAGGAGCAGGGAGTTCGTGTGACGCTGCTGCTGTTTTCGTATGCCATTCTTCTGGTTCCGGAGTCCCTGATGGATTACGTGACAGGACTGCCGCAGATTACCTATCTGGAGAAACCGAAATTACTTTATTTCGCAGATGCATTTGTGCGGAGCATATCCTGTATTACGCCTGTGCAGGAGGGGGTTATGGGTCTGTCTGGGAATGGGGTGCTGCTTGCATGCATTGATTCAGGCGTGGACTATGCGCATCCTGATTTCTGCGCACCGGACGGGACAAGCCGAATTGCAATTTTATGGGATCAGACGATTCCGGGGAATCCTCCGATGGGGTATGCTCTTGGGTCGGTATATACACGGCGGCAGATCAATGAGGCACTTGCATCTTCTACGCCGGAAGAACGGTTTGCCCTCGTGCCGTCCCGCGATGTGACGGGGCATGGGACAGCGGTGCTCGGAATCGCAGCGGGAAATGGGAGATCCTCGGCAGATGCGGCCATGCAGGGCGTGGCACCGGAAGCAACACTCGTGGTCGTAAAGCTTGGAAATCCTGATCCGGCGGATCTGCCGCGGACATCGCAATTGCTGCAGGCGGTGGATTTCTGCGTAAGATATGCACTTCTGGTGGAGCGGCCGCTTGTGATTAATTTGAGCTTCGGGAATAATTACGGTTCGCACAGCGGGGATTCCTTACTTGAAACGTATTTGAATGCAGTGTCAAATTTAGGGCAGAACGTGATCTGTATCGGGGCAGGAAATGAAGGGGATACCGGGCGCCATTATGCCGGGAACCTAAAGTCGGATCGCAAGTCGTCCGGTCAGACGCAAACAGTCCGTGCGACATCTGATCCGGCTGCGACGTCTGCGGTCTCGGCAACGGCTGACCGCGCTGTCTCCGTTGAATTTCAGGTCGGTGCTTATGAATCCTCGTTCAGTCTCCAGATCTGGAAGGTTTATGGGGATGAAATCTCGATCGACTGATTTCCCCCGGCGGCATCCGCTCCGGCACGCTCTCTCCTGTCCTCGGCACGGCGCGTCTGACGCTTGGTCCGACAGAACTTCTCCTGTTTTATGGCATGCCATCCCCCTACAGCCAGGCGCAGGAAATTTACCTGACCTTTCAGGGCGCAGGAAACCATCTGTCCGTCGAAAACGGCATCTGGACCTTGCGTCTCACCCCCGGCCGCCTGATCTCCGGTTCCTTTGACCTCTGGCTTCCCGGCGGAAACGCCGTCGGTTCACAGACACGCTTCTTCTCCCCCACTGCCGACACCACACTCACCATCCCTTCCACCGCCCGCTCCGCCATCACGGTCGGTGCCTACGATCCCCGCCTTTCCTCCTATGCCAGCTTCTCCGGCCGCGGCTATACCCGTATTCTCCACGAAATTAAACCTGATCTCGCCGCCCCGGGTGTCAATATCCCAGCTCCCCGTTCCGGCGGCGGCTATGCTTCCTTCACCGGCACCTCGTTTGCCACGCCTTTTGTATCGGGAAGCGCCGCTCTTATGATGGAATGGGGTATTCTGCGCGGAAATGACCCGTTTTTATATGGTGAAAAGCTGAAAGCTTATCTCATCGCAGGCGCAAAACCCATCGCCTCCGAGAGCGAATACCCGAACAGGCGGGTGGGATGGGGACGACTTTGTTTAGAAAGTAGCCTGCCAGATTAAAGTTATTGAAGGATTCGATAGAAGAAATAAAAGCGCAATGTAAAGAGTTAAACGACAAATGAGACATATTTTTATCTCTGTACTATCTTGTACTTTGCTACGAAAATAAAACTCGTAGCAAGGTACTTATAGTGTTCATTTGTCTGGCAACTCTTTTTTATTTAACTGTTAATAACTTGCTGTTTAAAATTTTTTGAATGCAAAGAGAATCACTTACCCAAAAGATATTCTTCCAACATTTCCTTTACTTTTTTCTCAATTTCGTCTATGATCTCTTCACACCTTGTCTTTTTCATCCCTGCACCAGTTCCTACCGCCAGTAACTCTTTTCTGCCTGGATTTCTTCCATTTCCATCTACTGACGTAGTATGTTCGCCATAATACGTATTACTGTAAGTAAGATCATATGCCGGACTTAAATGCCATTTATCTTCGTCTGCTTCGTACAAATACGTGAAGTTCTTCGAATGATCATCTCTGTTATGTGCAAAAACATTGAAACACATTCGGCGGAACATATTTTCAACATCTTCATCGCAATTGCGTGTCATGATTTTTGTCAGTTTCATTAATCCATGATAGTCCAGACTTGGCTGCTCAAAATCCAATTCCAGAATTGCAGCTGTCGTCAACATGTGCACTTTCTTTTTCCCTTTCAAACAGTTTCTCCTGTCAAACCTTTTAGTTCCAAAATATCCTTTACATTTTTCTGATGGAAACAATCTCGTTTCACTCATCATAATTCCGCAGGCCTTGGCACAGCAGGAATAGTCATATTCCATTTTTCCTGCATCTTTTCCGTCCACATGCGCTGGAAATTTGATAATCCATTCTTCATTATCAATGGTTGTCATGATTTTAGGTCTTGCTCCGCCGCTGGTACCTCCCAGCAGATACAATTCGTCCAGTTTATCCGAATACTCTGTATTCAGTATCTTTTGACACTCTTCCGCCAGTTTGTCCAGATCTGCACTGCTCTGCTCCTCTGGAAATTCTTTTCCGGGTGATATGTCAACGCTCCCATCCCGATGTGCCCACAATCGCCAGACGATCCAGTACGGTCAGTTCATCCGGATTTTGTTTATGTGCCCGTAACAGGCGATCCAACAGTAATCTGCCCCAATGATCTGGAAGACTGTCCGCAAAAACCCCAAATAATCCTTCAAAATGATCCTTAACTGGAACAAATACCTGTTTTTGCAAAGGCAATGAAAATGGGTTGATCGAAAATCCGGTTTCCAGCCATTCATCACTGTACTGAAATGCCACTTTGTGGTCTGCCGTCATAGCTAATGTTCCCACCGTTTGATCCTCATAACACACCTGCAGTACTTTATCTTGTTTCATTGATAACCTCCTGAATATCTTTATACGGTACCTGCGTGAAAATATTTCTGAGCTCATCTGCAAGATCCAGTGCGATTGCAATTTTCGTTAAAGATAACAGGGAAATTTGTCCTGTCGTTTCGAATCTTTTGATTGAGCCGTAACTCACTCCGCTTATAGATGCTAATTTTTCCTGCGTAATTGAACGTCTCTTTCTGATTTTTCTCACTCGCTGCGCAAGTTTTTGATCCAGTTCTTCCGGAGTTTCCCATATAAATTGTTCCATTTTTTCCCCTTCTTGTTACAGATTATATGTTATCTAAAATATCCTGTTTTTATTCAAAACAGATTATATATTATCTATTCTATTTTACCACTCACGTGCAGAAAGCACAATGATTTCCTGCCCTGTTTCCATAAAAACTCCACCCCGTTTTTGTAACTGCAGATAAATTTTGCATCTCCTTTACTCTATAGGGATAATTTGCGCTTTTTTGACTATCCGGTAGTATTTGTTTCAGAGTAAGTAAAAAAGCCTCTGCCGGGCAAAAATTTTGCTTTCCGGCAGAGGCTTTGCTGGTCAAACGGATATTCATGCAAGCATGATTCGCGATTTTTCTTCCATTTCGCATGGCTTGGAATCGTTACAAATACTGGCTGAATTCCACTTTTTCTTTATTTGGTCCTTCGATCGTGAAGAAACGGACGCCATTTTCCCAGAACGGAAGGAAATGTACTTCATCCTGCGTCGTATTCAGACCGGCCCCGGTAATCATTTCGTGAACCTTTTCAATATTCTTTACGTCAATCGCCACATGGTCGATTGCTCCGGGTTTCAGTGCTGCAGCTTTGTTTTCGTACGTTTCGATCACAAGTGTTCCAAGCTTTAAGAATGCCACTTTCTCATCCGCCGCCTCATTTACGGTGCGGAATGCAATTTCAAATCCAGCTTTTCATAAAACGCAATCGTCATCTCAATATCGTTGGTCGGAATACCGACATGCTGGATTCCATTTAACTGCTCTCTTAATTCCATTTCTTATCCCCCAGTCTTTTTTCTACCTGTGCCAGATCCGGCATGGCCGGAATAGAGCGTGTCTGAAAAAGGCTTTTCGTGAACTGCGAGTCCCAGTTCGTGGGAGATTTTATCCGAATAAGGCGGCGTAGCGGGCTACGGCAACCGAATGAGGGTAAAATATACCGCAAAGTGGGGCTTGCAGATTGCGGAAATGATTTTTCAGACACGCTCTAGCACCTTTTTTCTCCACACAAAGGCTTGCAACGGCGTTTCCAAAACGGGCAAACGCTGCCAGTTCTTCCTGCGGCTGTAAAGATATGATCCATTCCACCAAGTGTCACTACAACTATTTTTACACTCTGATGATATAATATTTCCGCTGTTTTTGCAACATTTTGCTCTCTCCTGCCCGTTCGCTGCCGTTTTGCTGTTTCTTTTTTTCACAGATCACAAGGATGAGTGCCAGCATTCCTCCCATCAGGCTGCACCAACTGCCAGCCGTCCGTCCGGGCGCATGGTACACAAGAACAATTTTGTGCTCGCCTGATGGGATTTTTGCGCCGAGAAATGCCGTGTTTGCGCGGAACAGCAGTGTTTCTTTCCCATCCACTTTCAGCACAAAATTTTCATCGTATGGAATGCTGGTGATGAGGTATCCGTCTCTTTCCGCGGAAACCACGCCTGTGATGCCGTCGCCGCCGTATGTTGCTGTTGTTCCGCCAATCAGGGTAACCGCCTGACTGTACAGCTGCTCCGTTTTTTCCAACGGCTGTGCCATACCAGTCCATGTCTCAAAATTTTTCAGGATATAATGGCCTTTTCCCATCCGAATGAATACGGTTCCATCTTCTTTCATCGTTACAAGATAGTTAAACTGTGTATTCCCATTGGCATACGTATGGTTGATGCCGGTCAGGCGGTTGGTCTGGCCGTTGATGCGGATAAACATATCATGACTCGCTTTCTGATTCTCCACCTCGAAAGAAACGGCGAGCAGCGTTGCTCCCTCTGCGGCACCCGGCAGCGTTGCTGAGACGGTCACGGATTTTTTCGTCTCAATCTCATATCCGTCCGCTGTCTTCTGAATGCGCAGATCTTCCTGATCGGTCTCTGGAATTTCAAGGTTTACTTTCTGAAAACAACTGTGAAACAGGGGTCCTACAGAACCATTCTTTGTATCTGAATCTGCAGCGGCTCTGAAATTATCCACAGATTTCGCCGATTTTTCCTGATCCGGGATTGCCGCTGTTGTCTTCCGCATTTCCTGATCCGGGATCACGGCTGCCGTCTCCAGTATTTCCTGGTTCTGCGGATAAGGTAACGATTTGTATTCCGTCTCGGAAACCACCTGGTCTGTCACGTAGGCAACCGGCGCTGCGGATATGGCACGATAAACCTGAAAGTCCCCGTAATCCCGGTACAGTTCATACCCTTCCGGCCGTGTTTCTGCCAGAATGTACTTCACGCCCATGAGCTGCCAGAACAGCGGATCATCGGAAACCGTCTGCATCATGCGGTTGCGGAAGGCTTCATTAATCCCATACGTCTCGTCCCGGAATTTCTTATATTCTGCATTGTATGCCGAGGAATAAATCGTCGAAACATTCTGTCCAATATCCCATATCCGGTTGACGTTCGCAAGGTTCTGTCCGCCGTCTCCATACTGCTCCATACGGTACCAGCCGGGATCCTCCGCACGGATCTCGCGGATTGCCGCTGCAATCTTGCTGTCCGTCAGAGCTTCATACGTTTTACGCGGGATCATCACATGCTTTTCCTGATTGATTGCTTTTCCGGCAAATGCAAGAATCACAGCACTAAAGACGAGCGGCAGAAACGGAAGCTCTCTGCCCCGCAGCCGTTTTTTTGCCGGAAACCACCGCCATGCCAGATAGCACGCAGTCACACAAATCACATCCAGTATGCCGAGATGCCAGTATGGTTCAAAGTATGTCTCTTGCTTTGCATTCCACATCAGAATCAGAACTATGAGGTACGGAAGCAATTCTCGCAGCTCTGTCATGACTTTGCGCTTAAAATTCCCGGTGCTTCGATTTTTTCCACACTCCCGCTTCCGGACAAGCTGGTTTTCCACATAAAGCCCGACTTCTGCACAGAGGACCGGAAGAAACGGGATGAATACTTTATCTTTGCTGTACAGGCCGCCGTTCAGCAGATAGCCGAACAGGGGAATACAAAAGAATACCAGCAAAAGGAAGGACAACAGTTTCTCACGCAACCGGCTCTTTCCGATCACTCTGCCCAAAAGCGCCACCCCCGCAAATGCGGAGAGGCCAATGCCGTACGGCGTGTAGCAGAGACGCAGGATCAGAAACTGCGGTTTCCACATCGCCGGATCGGTAAAAAGTCCTGCGATGCCGCCCGCTGCGGTGCCGCGTCCGCCCTCGCCGCTGCCGCCGAACAAGGCGGCAGCCGATGGGATCAGCAGAATACCGGAAAGAAGGATTCCTGCGAGGACCGGAAGCGCAAAGCGGATTGCTGCGCCAAAAAAGCTCCGCAAACCCACCAAGGTTTCACCCGTTCCGGCAGATTTTTCACCTGCCTCTGCTTTTTCTCTGCCCCGGCCTTTTGATTCCGCGACACTTTTCGATTCTCCTGTTCCGCTTCATACGCAGCATTTTCTGTACCGCATTTCAAATACTCCGTCACTGCATACGCCGTGAGCGCAAGCAGCCCGCCGACCGAAAAATAAAAGCTGGTCAGAATCATCCCAAGAACGGAAAGAATCAGCAGACCGCTCTTTCTCTTCTGAAAATGGCGATCCACGCCCAGCAGAGCCAGCAGCAGAAACGGCATATAATTGACAAACATAAGCTGATTATAGGAATGATATAGAAGTGCGGTAGAACACGTAAAGAAAAGTGATGTAAAAAGACAGTTGCCGTAATGCAGACCCTTTTTGCTGATCCATCGATAAAAAAGCACTGCATCCGCCGCATACAGCAGCGCGGAGGAACCCATCACCCACAGGTCCATCGGGATGAACGGGAAAAGGTAGGATAACAGCATGGTCGGACTCAGCAGTCCGTAGTAGGCAAAATGGTAAATATTCTGACCTCCTCCCAGATTCCATGCGAAATCCGGGAAGAGGTTTCCGGTCGCGTAAAACCGCTTCCGGAAGTAATCGGCAAGGGTGCTGTGCTGGCTGATCCAGTCAATCGAGGAGCCGAATACGCCGTATTGCAGGACGAACAGCCGGCACAAAAGCAAAGAAAAGAAAAACAGACCAGCCGCCGTAAAATCCTTTCCGGTAAGACCTTCCAAGAAGCCGTTCCGCCGTCCTTTCGGCTGGCCTTTCTTTTTCCGTGATTTTCCCGGCTCTCTTATTTCCTTTAAGATTTCCTTTTTCATGCCCGGATTTCTCCTCTTTCAGACGCATGGCGTTTGTCGGCATACTCTGGAAAATACACGTTTTTCTTTTCGGCCGTATGGGTATCTTTTCTTCTCTTTGCAGCACTCTCCTGCTTTTTCACCGGCTGCACACTGTGCATCTTGACCGTCTCTTCACTCGTCTCCTTTAAGAGATAGATCGGACGGTGCTTTGTTTCAAGATATGTCTTGGAAAGATAAATGCCTACAATGCCCGTGCAGAAAAGCTGTACACCGCTCACCAGAAAAAGGATGCATGCCATCGACGGCCAGCCCGCAACGGGATCGCCAAACAGCAGCGTTCTTCCGATGATGAACACGATCAGAATCATAGAAATCAGGAAAAAAAGCACGCCCATGACAGATGCAAGTGACAGCGGGGCTACGGAAAAGCCTGTGATGCCGTCGACCGAGTACGCGAGGAGCTTTCGAAGCGGCCACTTCGACGTCCCGGCGCAGCGGTCCTCGTGCTCAAATTCCAGCCATTCTGTGTGAAAACCGACCCATCCGAAAATCCCTTTGGAAAAGCGGTTGTACTCACTCATTTCCAGCACGGCATCCACCATTTTGCGGCTCATCAGACGGTAGTCCCGTGCACCGCTTACAATCTCTGTTCTGGAAAGGCGGTTGATCACACCGTAGAAGGCATTTGATAAGAAGGATTTGATTTTTCCCTCGCCCTCCCGTGAACTGCGGCGTGCCGCTACACAGTCACAGGTGCCGCTCTGCAGCATCGCGTACATTTTCGGAAGAAGGGACGGCGGATCCTGAAGGTCGACATCCATCACCGTTACGTAATCGCCTTTGGCCGCCTGCAGTCCGGCGTACATGGCTGCCTCTTTTCCGAAATTTCTCGAAAACGAGAGGTAACGGCAGCGCATATCCTTCTGCGCAAGCCGGCGCATCTCAAACAGGCTGTGATCCTTCGAGCCGTCGTCAACAAAGATCAGCTCGAACTGAACCTTCTGCTGTTCTTCCATCTCATCCATCTGACGTACCATCGTCTCGTAGTAAACCGGAATTGCTTCCTCTTCGTTGTAGCATGGTATGATAATACTGATTGTCTCCATTTTTTTCCTCCCGGGGATTACATACTCTCTCAGAATCCTTCTGCAGATCCTTCCTGCTGCAATCCCGCTTCTGTCTCATTCTTATGCAAGTCAGGTTTTTGTGGCTGTTTCTCCCGCTGCAGAATCCTCGCCTGCCTCCGGGAAACGCAGGATGACTTTAAACAGATCGCCGTCTGCCGCAAGCTCCATGCGGCCGCCCATGTTGGCCGTGTAGCTTGATGCAATCGCAAGGCCAAGGCCGTGCCCCTCGCTCGTCCGTGATTCGTCGCCGCGCACAAAGCGTTCCATCATTTCCTCCGCTTCAAAATTCATCTCATAGGCGGAAATGTTTTTCATCGTCACGAAAATCTCCCTTTTTCCTTCCCTGCGTCAATGTAACTCTCGTTCCGCCCAGGCTGTATTTCAGGATATTTTCCACGAGATTCTGTATCACGCGGTACATTTTCCCATTATCCCCAAGGAACGGAAGCGGCTCATCTCCGAGCGCCGTGCGAAACGACAGATTGCTCTGCGCAATCGCATCGTCCATATCGGCGAGGGTCTGCTCGATCAACCGTTTCATATCCATTTTTTCCATCTGGAATTTTTCGGTTCCGCTTGTCGATTTGGAGAGCTCGAAGAGGCTTTGGATCATCTCCTTTAGCTGTTCCTGTTTCACAGAAATCACTTCGACGTAATCCTGTGCCGCCGGTGTCAGATCCTCTTTTTTCAGAAGATCCGTATAGCCGACCATCGAGGTGAGCGGTGTTTTCAGATCGTGCGATACATTGGTAATCAGGTCAATTTTGAGACGCTCCGCCTGCATCTGTTTTTCTACGCTCTTCTGCATAGCGCTCTCAATATTTTCCAGCTCTGCAAATGCCGGATACAGCAGGGATTTTTCGGATATTTCATGGATCCGGCTTTCCATGCTGCCTTCTGCCATCGTATGGATCTGTTCCATCAAAAGGCCCATCTCCCGGTTCAGGCGACTGCGGTATGTTTTCCAGGCAAACAGAATTAAAATCAGCGTGGTCAGCCCGAGAAGAATGACAAACAGCACCTCGCCATCCATTCCGTTTATCAGTCCGGTGATCATGGTAATCACGATTAGAAGTTCCGCAATCAGTGCCACACGGAACGGCCATTTACTCCGACCGGCAAGCTGCCGTTCCAGGCTGGTCCGATCTCTGTAACGCTTCCTTTCTCTGCAAAAAAAGGACATTTCTCTCAGTTGTTTCTTTTCATAGCGACAGACAAGAATGCCGGCACTGAGAAGGAAAACGCCACAGATTCCAAAAAACAGAAGACCTGTCTGCACACACTCTATTACAGTACCCCATTCGGCAACAATGCGGTATCTGGCATAGCTGTGCCGGAGCGGCTGAAGCCATCCGAAAAAAGCAAATCCTCCGACAAGAACCAGAAGCTCATTTGGCACCTTTTCGGATTTTTTCAGAAACAGCTGCTCTTTCTCTGCTTCCGCAGCGGCTCTTGCCTCAAACTGCATCTGCCGGGATTTTTCTATTTCATCTGTCTCGGACTTATCTCGTCGGCTGCCCCTTTCGCTTGCTTTTT